>ENA-OWPA01000154-OWPA01000154.1-bioreactor-metagenome-genome-assembly--contig:-NODE-154-length-125962-cov-11.245677_pt1 | contig 125962 bp, 120 predicted proteins | sample MGYA00238139_ERZ651803 | MGnify/ENA primary metagenome ERZ651803 (study PRJEB26909, sample SAMN07631231) | bioreactor metagenome | isolation source: Switchgrass digestor | place: USA: Dartmouth... | reverse complement strand
GATTTCTTTCATAAGCTCAGGGATTATCTGTTCATCAGAACTGGCTAAATATACTACATACTTGGCTTCTGGATACGTCGCAGTATCAAAAGCAGAGGAAGCAACAGGGAGCAATAATACAATACCCCAAATACTATCCTGCTCAATTAACCTATACTCTATGGAATTCTCATATTCCTCAAGCATTTTTAAATGGCTTACATGCATTAATCTTTCCGTATCCAGTATACTCTAATTATCCCCTTCATTAACATACCCTCCCTGAAATAATGAGCATTTGGATATCTGACATTATCATAGGTTTTTTAATATTACATTAAAATTAACCGATATTTCGCTCACGCTCCTTTGCTATCTTTATGAATAATTATACATTTTTATGTATATATATGCAATGACGATTTCATAATTCTTAAATGCCTTTGGTATACCACTAAAATACGTGCAAAATATATTGAAAAAAACTATGTACTTTCCGACACAAATGACCACAGTTCTTGCCAATAAAATACATTCTATCGATTTTATACTCAACACAGCTCCAATATGCTATAATAAAAAATGTTTCGCAAAATGATGCAAGGGATGAGAGCATCCATAAACATCCATAACTTCGGAGCAAACTTTCCGCAAGTCGGATGATTGTTGCAATGGAGAGCTCTCACTGTTGAATGCATCGTCATACTGTAGGCAGCTTTTACCTTTCTACGGATTATGACGGAAATTTTGGCTTAACATACTACCATGGATTAAGTATAAGTAGAGGGATATATGAACATTACAAATTTTATCGAATTGATATCCGGTGTAGCCATTTTTCTTTTTGGTATGGTACTCATGGGAGAAGGCTTAAAACAGGTGGCAGGAAATAGACTGGAGGTTATTCTTTACAAGCTCACTGGAAAACCATTAAGAGGGCTCCTGTTCGGGGCCGGAATTACCACAGTAATTCAATCTTCATCAGCTACATCGGTAATGGTTGTCGGCTTTGTAAATTCCGGCATCATGAAGGTCAGACAGGCTATTCCCATCGTGCTTGGCGCAATTTTCGGCACCAGCATCACAGGCTGGGTCATCTGCTTATCCGGAATCGATGCCGGTTCAGGACTGCTCACACTGTTCTCTTCTGATACGCTGACCTGCCTTGCCGCATCGCTACCATTACCGACTTTGAGCGCATTTCCGATCATGCAGTCAACCTGGCGGAAGCTGCGAAAGAAATCCACGAAAAAGAAATATGCTTTTCAGCCGATGCAGAACATGAACTGCAGATAGTTAAGAATGCGGTAGCAGAAATTGTTACAATGACAATTGATTCTTTTGTTAATAATGACTTGGATCTTGCAGCTAAAATTGAGCCATTGGAAGATTTAATAGACAGTCTATGCACAGAACTGAAGCTCCACCATGTCCAAAGACTGAAAAACGGCATGTGTTCCTTCAACACCGGTTTTGTATTCAATGATATAATGAACGATTACGAACGTATTGCGGACCACTGTTCCAATATTGCCGCAGCGATGATTGCGCTGGAGTCAAATTCCTTTGACAGACATGAATATCTTGAGAGCATAAAGACACTGAAAAGTGAAACCTATGCTAAGTATTTTGATGAATACGCCGGCAAGTATATACTATAAAAATGAAACAAAAAGCAACAGAAAAGCTGCTGAAGGATTTAAGGAGCATGGCATCTATACATTCAAATATGTCCCCTGTACTCCCGTGCAGCCAATGTAAACCTCCTGCGCCGCACATATTCCACCGGTGAAACACCAGGAAATAAAAAAATACGGTGGTGCAGGGTTTATAGCAAAGATGACTATCTTAACCGTAAACTATCTTATAAGTTAAGTATCAACCCATCATAAGCTATGTTATAGTTGTGTTTACTTGCATATTTGACAAGTTCTGAATGTTCAAGAATGCCCTCATGAGATAGATGTGTCGCAAAGATTTGACCATTATTCTTCAGCAAGTTATTATTAATTATACGCTGAACATGATTGATAAATTCATTTGCAGCCAGGTGATCTCCGGGTTTTGACTCAAATCCGGTTCCATAGGTATGGTCAAGAATTACTAAGTCGAACTTCATTCCTGCAGTATTGAGGTGCTCCCATACTTCATCGAATATGACGGATGTATCTGTCGCATAAAACAGACACTTATCATTATATTCCAGGGAATATATCAGACAGCCTTCTTGCCTGGAGCCATGATTTGCAGGGAATCCTGTAATGACATAGTTACCGATGGTATATTGCTTGTAGGGGATTATCGGCATTAGCTTTATCCTGAGGTCTGACTGGACTTTATTATTGAATATGCTGCCATATCCGCATCTTCTCCCTATAATAACGTCCATCATTTCCAGGGTCTGCTTTGATCCGACGATATGTAAATCCTCAAAAATTACACTTCCATAGTCGATATGTCTTGATATTATTATCTCCGGGTCAAAATGGTCTTCGTGGCAATGTGTTTGCAAGCATGTTGAAACATTAGTGATATCAATATTGTGGGCATACGACGAACTCATTATATCAGGTCCTATATCAATGATCATATCACTATTTATAAGAGCTGATGACCTCTTTCGTAAATTCTTTCCCCTGATTCTCCGGGCATCCACACAAACCTTGCATTGACAGAATGGCAGTGGCATCGACGGCGATGCTGATGTTCCAAGGAATTGTACTTTCATTATCGACTCTCTCCATCCATTCTAACATTACTACTTGTTACTCAGAATGATAAAATGCTACAGTCGCTTGATCTGCAATTCCATTCCATTTCACTAAGTCAGGTTTCTTATTATTCCTGATTTTATCATATTAATTTATTTAATGATCATTAGAATGATTTATTATAATAATTCTATATTCCATCAACTTTGAATACAAAATTGCAACTGTACCTTATAAAAAACATCTGCATTCAGTTATAGTCAACCTCAACGGGGACGAAGAAAATGGTTCAAAGCCAAGTTTATTATAGAATTTTTGTGCGGGTAAATTAACCTTTAATACTTTAAGATTAATTTCAAGGTTTTCCTTTTGGGCATTATTGATTATATCCGAAAAGATTAAAGTTCCTATTCCTTTATGTTGATATTGTGGCATTAATTGAATTTCATCTATTATGATTGAAGTTTTTTGTTTATTGAATGAAATAATCCCAACATCTTCATTTTCTACAACAATAATTCGTAAATCTAATATCTGAAAATATTCTTCAAAAAAAGTCTTTTGAAATTCTTCGTTCCACGCTCCCCATGTTTTTACTACATAATCTTTCATATTTGTTTTATTCAAATTATAAGCAAAACTGTAATCATCTGTTGTTGCCTTCCTTAATGTATACATTTTATAACACCCCCATAGATTAATTCTAATTATTTTACCAAAAAATAGAATGAAATAATATCCAAAAAAATGAGAGATATTTTTAAAATAGGGTATATTATGTCAAAAGAATAATTTTGACAAGATAAAGGAGGTGGTTGCATGGCAAACATGAAAGTACCCAATAGATTATCCAGGGAAAAAAGTCCGTATTTATTACAGCATCAATACAATCCTGTAGACTGGTTTCCCTGGGGGGAAGAGGCTTTTCAAAAGGCGAAAAACGAGAATAAACCAGTCTTCCTATCTATTGGGTATTCGTAAATGCTGTTAATAACCGACTTGCCACTGGTGCCATGTGATGGAGAGGGAAAGCTTTGAGGATGAGGAAGTGGCCGAGCTTCTTAATAAATATTTCGTTGCTGTCAAGGTTGACCGGGAGGAACGGCCGGATATTGATCATATTTACATGACCGCATGCCAGGCAATGACAGGCCATGGCGGCTGGCCTCTTACGATAATAATGACGCCTGACAAAAAACCCTTTTATGCAGGCACATATTTCCCGAAAAAGGATCGCTATGGTATGCCCGGCCTTATCAGCATACTGAAAAATGTGCAAAAAGCGTGGTCTGGGAAAAGAAATGAACTGGAGCTTATTGGCAACCAGATTTTGGAAACGGTTTACTCTGAAGACGATTACGAACATCAGGTGCTAAGCGAGGCAATAATTGACAAGGCATATAAACAGCTTGAACATGCCTATGACCCGGAATACGGCGGATTTGGAAATGCACCAAAGTTCCCAACTCCGCACAATTTGCTTTTTCTGCTCAGGTACTGGTATGCTGCAAAAGAAGAAAAAGCGCTGGAAATGGTTGAAAAAACCCTCGATTCGATGTATAAAGGCGGAATTTATGATCATATAGGTTTTGGCTTCTGCCGTTATTCCACCGACAGGAAATGGCTGGTACCCCATTTTGAAAAAATGCTGTATGACAACGCGCTGCTTTCAATGGTTTATGCCGAGGCATTCCAGGCGACAAAAAAGGATCAATATAAAAAGGCTGCAATTGAAATATATAAATACATTGAAAGGGATATGACTTCACCCGGAGGTGCGTTTTACTCAGCTGAAGACGCTGATTCCGAAGGTGTTGAAGGTTTCTTTTACTTATGGACTCCCGGGGAAATAATATCTGTTTTGGGTGATACCGACGGAAAACGGTTCAGTGACATGCTTGATATCACCCCTTCAGGGAATTTCGAAGGTTATAGTATTCCAAACCTGATTAGTTCCCGGGAAATAGACCACGATTTTATTGATAAATGCAGAAGCAGGCTGTTTGACGTCCGGGAAAAAAGGATACATCCTTTCAAAGACGATAAGATACTGACATCATGGAATGCATTAATGGCAGCTTCCTTTGCTGTCGGTGGCCGGATTCTGAAGGACAAACACCTTATAGATACGGCTAAAAATGCTGTGTCTTTTATAAAAACCAGTCTTACACGCGATGATGGCAGGCTTCTTGCCCGCTACCGGGACGGTGATGCCGATATTCCTGCATTTCTGGAGGATTACGCCTATCTTCAATGGGCATTTATTGAATTATACCAGTCAACCTATGAACCGGAATATTTAACGGATGCCGTTTCAATAAACATTGAAATAAACAGGCTTTTTCTGGACAATGAAAAGGGCGGGTTTTTCCTTTATGGAAACGATGCCGAAAAGCTTATCACAAGGCCGAAGGATGCCTATGACGGAGCAATGCCGTCGGGGAACTCGGTAATTGCAATGAATCTTGTGAGGTTATCGCGTATAACAGGAGATTTAGGCTTTTCAAACAGCTATGAAAGCCTTATTCGTGCTTTCAGCGGTCAAATATCCGCAACACCATTGGGATATATTCATATGCTGACTTCTTATTTATTTTACAGCCGGCCGTCAGAGCATGTAATACTTGTTTCAGATGAGCCTGAAAAATTTGCATTACCTTTTATTAATGTGATACAGGATAGTTTCCGCCCGTTCACGACGTCTGTCTTATATGGGAAAAAATACAGCAAATTGGAAGGAATAATACCCCATATTGAAGATTATGCTGCCACTGGCAGTAAAACACTTGCGTATATATGCAGAAACTTTACATGCAACGAACCGGTTTCAGATTTAAATAAATTCATTCAGTTAATGTCCTAAGCAATTGATAGGAATAAACCCCGCCGCTGTCATTATTCTTAAGCAGTAGAAGCAAATTATGCAAACTTCTTGGTGTATATTACCCGGAAAAATGGAAGGTGTACGTTGCCACGTACACCTTTCTCATCAGGTAATTTGAAACACTTCCAGGTTTACTCACATAAACCATCATTCAACTTCTGCCCTGCCGCTTCCGTCCAGGCGTATTTTGTATATTTTTTCTCCATTCAAATCCATGTAATAAATCCATTCTCCCACCACGTTTATATACCCAACATCGTTATTATCATCATTAACTTTTGTTCTGCCGCTTCCGTCAGTACGAATTTTGTAAATGTTTTTATCATACCAGTTTGTATAATAAATCCAATCACCTGCTACGCTAATACATTCACTTATATCATCACTAATTTTTGTTCTGCCGCTGCCATCCGTACGGACTTTATAAATATTCCGGCCATCACCCCCGTCTATATAATAAATCCACTCTCCCACTACGTTAATATATTCGGTTCCAGCATCAAGAACCTTCGTCCTGTCACTTCCATCAGTACGAATTCTGTAAACATACCAATCATCATCCATGTTTTGATAGTAGATCCAATCCCCTGAAACGTTTACATATGTACCTGAATCATCGGTAAGCTTTGTCCTGCCGGTTCCGTCCGTACGTATTTTGTAAACTTTCCGGCGATCATCGTAATTTGCGTAATAAATCCAATCTCCCACCACGTTTACGTATTCACTGCTGTCATCATTAATCTTAGTTCTACCGCTCCCGTCGGTACGGATTTTATATATTTTTTCTCCGGCATTCCAATTTACATAATATATCCATTCTCCCGCTACGTTTATAAATTTACATTGATCATCAGTAAGTTTTGTCTTGCCGCTTCCATCTGTTCTTATTTGGTAAAGTTTCCCGTCATCATTTAAATTTGTGTAATAGATCCAATCACCCTGTATTGCGGCAAATCCCTGGTTAACTATATTCCCGGTAGTGTTTCCCCCTTTATTTGATATGCCTGTCTGCACTGAACCAGTTGATTCCGGGGAGCAGACAGTCCAATCTTCGCCTGCATTTTCAGGTTCTTTTCTTATTTGTTCATTATAATTTTCTGTTTCATTGCTTATTTCAGATGCAGCAGGTTTTATTTCCTTCAGTTTCTGTAATATCTCTGAACTGTCTGTTTTTTGATAGGCATCCTCCAATAACAAAACTGCACCTTGCATGTCCCCGGTTTTAATTTTCATTTCTGCTAATGCTAAGTATGCATCGATATCTTCCTTTTCTTTTACCAAATCTTCCAAAAGCCTTAAGGCTTTTTCTGTTTCCCCGCTTTTGTCATAAACCTCAGCCAACTTAACGTTTGCTTCTGACATACCGGGATTCAGTTCCAAAATTTCCATTAAGCGTGCTTCTGCATTTTCAAAATCAAGTTCTCTAATAAAAACTTCTGCCAGGCCCATTCTGGCTTCAACATTCTTCGGATCAATCCGCATGGCTTTTTCAAAGGCCAGAATTGCTTCCCTGTAATTACCTTCGAGTAAGTATTTGTATCCCAAATCAAGCTGTTTACTGACCCTGGCTGCAATCGGGCCGGTACTTGTAAATACAACAGCTAAAGCAATAATGCAAACAAGTATTGCTGCTCCGGAAACAAAAAATGTCCTTTTATTTTTCATGCTTTCCCCCCGTACTACTTTGCTTTTTTTAAGGAGTATTCATGCTTCAGCATTTATCCTAAAGTATAAAATATTAAACCCGGCATGGTCTGTAAGCTGTAAGAATTGAAGCATCAGTAACTGCCGGGAAACATTAAGTAAATCTCTGTTTCAGTTAATAGTAATACTTTTTTATACAATCTGTCCAGTTATTTAATGGATAACACAGCATATATTACTTATCTTGTCAATAAGTTTGACGGGAATGCAAAAATATCCGGATACCGGTTTCCAAGACTTAAATTTCCCTATTAATTTTGCAATTTCAGGGCATATTATTTATTGGAGATAAGGAATGGTACTTGTGAATTTGTATGAAAGCAAATGTTTTATTAGCAAAATCTGTGGTAAATAAATAATATAATTACGTACCATAATATTTGTATACGAATACATATTTTGCGAGGTGAATTCAAATGACCAGGAAAGATCGTAATCTTGATCCCGATAAATTAAAAGAATGGCGTACATTGGCTATAGCCGAAATACATGAAGAATTACCTGATACAAAAGTTTCAATACCATCTGAAACCAGCATCGAAATTGCAAAAGAATTTGTCGATGAAAACCATAAATAAAAGTGCATCGGTTTGATGCACTTTTTGCCGGTGTTTACACCGCACAAAACTTAAGATAAATATTCATGCCGGCAGGTTTGAAAAGAACCGCGTTCTGCTATTATTAATACATTTTTAAACCCTATTGTATGAAAGTATAATTCATACCGCTGTTATTGTCCCAGTTATTGGCTCCGTCCTTGAATGCAATATTTATATTGGCTCCCGGCATTGCAGGTATGTCGGCATGGAATGTGTTACCAAACCTGTTCATGCGTATTGTTTGCACGTTTTCCCACTTGCTGTTGCTTCCATACCCTACCACGGTATATACATCCTCTGCTCCGCATTTAGCCAGCAAACCATCATACTTGACGCTTGCAGTATGATCTGATATTTTTGTTAATACAACTCCGTTTTCCCTGTAAGGTTGATAATCATATTCACTGAGGTTTTCAGAAAATTCCTCTTTAAATTCCTTAAATTTATTCCCTATCTTCTTGCTTGTACTTTGCTCGGATGATTGCTTATTTTTATTCTTTTTTGAATCTGTTTCAAAAACATTGTCAAAAATGCCCATAATCACCCTCCTTTTTTCTGTAACACATAATTATTATGCAACGGAAAGATTATAATTATAATTAGGATATAACTACACGCGCACTATATTTATACTTCAAACGTAATTTATTCCATATTAAAAAAACAACCTGTTTGCTGAAACAAACAGGTTGTTTTTATGGTCTGCATCAAAAACTTATTGCCAAAATTGCATTGATTGGCTTTCCAAAAATACTTAAAAGTTACCGGCTCATATCTGCGCCAGTATTATTGCAACCGTCATAAGAATAACTCCTGTATATTCCCTTAAGCTGAGAGTCTGATGAAGAACCAGCCAGCTGAAAAGCACCGAAAAGACCGATTCCATGCTCATAAGCAGTGATGCTATCGTGGGTTTTACCTTTTTTTGCGCCACCACCTGCAGTGTGAATGCCACACCTGACGATAATACACCTACATACAGTATTAAAATAAGGGATTCCCTGAATGCCGCAACGGTAGGCTGTTCAAAAATCAGTGCAAACGGAACGCCCAGTATTCCGCAAACAAGGAACTGTACAAAGGCCAGCTTTACAGGATCCGCCCTGTCCGAAAAGCTGTCAACCGTTACTATCTGTAAAGCGTAGCAGAAGGCACAAATTATAACCCATATATCACTTTTTTCTATTGTAAGTTGCTTTGTAACACACATAAGATACAATCCTGCTGTGGCAAGCGCCACACTAATCCATATCTTTATTTCGGGTATCTTTCTCCTTAAAAGCCCGAAAAGCGGCACAATAACAATATAAAGGGCAGTAATAAAGCCCGCTTTACCCGGTGGTGTTTCTACAAGGCCTATCTGCTGCGTGTTACTTGCAGCAAACAGAAATATACCGCACAGGCAGCCGCCTGCAAGTGTGTGTTTTCTTTTTTCCTTTATATCTTCTGTCTTTATTTTTTCACGGTTTTTTCCGCAAACCAGCGCACATACCGGCAACACCGACAGTGAACCGATTAACCATCTTACGCAGTTAAAGCTTAAGGGTCCTATTGTCTCCATTGCATTGCTTTGAACAACAAAGGCAAAGCCCCAGATTATCGCAGCAAGCAGCAGCAACAGGGAATACAGTAGTTCTTTCCTTTTTTCAAGCTTGTCCATTTTCTGAATATATCCCCCGTTTTTAATGAAATACTCCCGTTCGGTTTTCAGTTTTATATTTCAGTGTATCAGCTGAAAAGATCACTCTCTCAGCTGACGCACTGTAAAATACATAAAATCATCTGTCTGTCAAAACTGTTTTTTCTGTAAGGAGTCAGATGTGAAAAACATGCAAATCTATGCCATAGGGCTCATAACAAATGCATTCAACAGTTTTACAGCGTTTAATGCATCATTTTTATCCACCATTTCACATGGGCGGTGCAGGTATCTGCACGGGATTGAAACCGCACCTGCAGGAATTCCGCCGGCAGCCGTATGGATTGTACCTGCATCATTGCCGCCCACGCTCATAACCTCGAGCTGGTAAGGAATATTGTTCTTCCTTGCACATTCTATTAACGCATTCTTTACCATTGGATGTGAAATAGTCCTGTTGTCTTTTATCATTACTGCCGGACCTTTCCCCAACTGTAACGCCAGGGGCTTACATTCAGGCGTGTCGCCTGTGCCGGTAACATCTACAGCGACTGCAAGATCCGGCTTAATGCTGAATGCAGCCGGTCCTGCTCCGCGGAGTCCTACTTCTTCCTGGACGGTAAAAACAAAAACAACTTCATTTGGACAATCTTTCAAGATTTCGATAAGTTCAATCAGAATTGCACAACCTATACGGTCATCCAGTGCCTTTGAAATGAATTTCCCGTTCTGTTCAATGGCTTCTCCGCAAAAAACAGCGATATCACCAGGCATAATGCAATCCAAAGTAATTTCTCTTCGTTGTGTTCCAATATCAATATACATCCTGTCCAGCTTAAGATCTTTAAAGTCTGTTATATTCTCTTCATAACAAACGCATCCGGTTATGCCGTTATGGAACTGAACCCTTTGTCCAACAGCCACATAAGGGTTTATCCCGCCTATATTGGAAATACGTATAAACCCTTTTTCGTCAATATAAGAAGCCACCAGGCCTATTTCATCCATATGGGCGGCAAGCATGATTCTTTTTCCGTTTCCCGAGCCTTTTTTAACAGCTATCAGATTTCCAAGGGCATCGGTATAAATATCATCCACATTTGGGGATATTTTTCTTTCAATAGTATTCCTTATTTCTTCTTCACGGCTTGAAGGACCATAAGCGCCGGTCAGTTCTCTGAGCAAAGTTATCATATATTTCTACCTCCCTAATGCCTCAGGCAATGTATGCAAAGCCTTGCTTACCAGGTTCAGCATATTTTTCAAATCGTTCAAGTCCAGAACAGAAACCGGTGAATGGATATAACGGCACGGAACAGATACAACCAATGTTTTAACACCCGCACCTGAGGTTTGAATCTTTCCGGCATCATTGCCACCGGTTGTTGTTGTTTTCCATTGGTATGGAATTCCTTCCTTTTCAGCGGTTTTAAAAAAGTGCATAAGAAGCTCCCTGTCAGCGATGGACGCCCTGTCAGCAAAACTTATTGACGGTCCTTTTCCCATAACGGTTGATACTTCGTGTTCCTTTACTTTTGGAACGTCTGCACAGGTAGTTCCTTCAAGCACAATTCCGACATCGGGTTTCACCCTGTTGGCAGCAACAAGGGCTCCCCTTAGCCCTATTTCTTCCTGGACGGTAAAACAGGCGTATAATTCAAAGGGCCAGACTTCATTCAGCAATTCCATAATAACAGCACAACCCGCCCTGTCATCCAGTGCCTTTGCCTTTATCTTATTTTCTCCGAAGAATACCGGCTCAGAGTCAAAAGCAACATAATCGCCTGTTTTCACAAGTTCCTCTGCATTTTCCCTGTCCTTTGCAGCAATATCTATATAAAGACTCTTTAATTTAACAACGCTTTCCCGTTCATTTTTGTCCTGCAAATGTATGGACTTATATCCAATGACACCGGGTATTTTATCCTTACCTACACGCACATGCTGGCCTATCAGAATACGGCTGTCTATTCCGCCGACGGTGGAAAACTTGAGTTTCCCATCATCAGTTATATAATTTACCATAAGTCCCACTTCATCCATATGAGCGGCAACCATAACCTTCAGATTACTGCTTCCGTCGGTTTTACCCTTAACAATAAGATTGCCGATATTGTCTGTATAATGCTCAAGGGACTTATCAGCAAGGTTTTGTATAATATATTTCCGCACATCCTGCTCGTTTCCCGACAAGCCATCCAGCTTTGTAAGCTCGGCTAATTTCTGCATCATATCCAAATGCTCCTTCCAACAGCTTGAACCCGTGCTTAAGGGTTATAAAACAAGCCCATTATTGAAGTGTAAGTTGAAACAGTGGTTATTGCTAATCAGTTTCTTCGGTTGTTTTAAAAATATCTCCCGATACATACCTGGCAACAAGAACGGCTGCATTTTCTATATCCTGCAATGACACAAGTTCTGCCGCTGTATGCATATACCTTAATGGTATTGATGCTTCAACAGTGGGAACACCCAAACGGGATACCTGAATCGCCCATGCTTCTGTTCCGGGATTTCCGGGTTCAATGCAACGCTGTGTTGCAATTCTTTCCTTTTTTGCAACTTCAAACAAAGCGTTGGTATATTCACTATGAAAAGCCGGACCTATTGCAACCGGAATTCCCTTGTTCAGCGGAAAACATTGGGCTCTGTCGGCTTCGGGCATATCACCGTGGCATACATCAATAACCACAGCCAAATCAGGCTCCAGTGCATATGAAGAAGTTAATGCACCAAGAAGATCTGTCTCTTCCTGAACTGTTGCCACAACATATATGTCATGTGGATGCTTCACATTCTGAAGCTCTTTGAGAATTAATACCAATGCCGCCACACCGGCCCGGTTATCAAGGCTTTTCCCGGCAACACAGCCATTTTTCATTGAAATCACCGGTGAAAAAATTGATACAGGATCGCCTATTGATACTTTTTGTTTCAGAACATCATCCGGGAATCCCGTATCAATAAACAACTCGTCTATTTTGACATTTTTGGTTATTTCACTTTCCTTTAAAAGATGGGGCGGCTTTGCACCTATAACACCATAGACTTCTTCACGGCCATGCACAATTACCTCGCTTGCCAGCAGTGCTTTTGTATCCACACCGCCAAGGTTGGAAATCCTTAAAAAACCACCCTTTTCATACCCTGAAACAATCATTCCTATCTGGTCATAATGCGCTGTTATGATAATTTTTCGCGGGTCTGATGAAGTACCTTTTTTATACCCTATTACGTTAAAAAACCGATCAATATAGGCTTTATCGCATAATGGCCCGAAAAAGGATTTTATCTTTTCTGCCGCTAAGTTCTCGTTTCCTACGGGTGCATTTATATCACATAGCTGTTTTACCAATGTTTCGGTATTCATGCTGCACACTCCTTTTAAATCTTGGCAGGAAATGCCCTGTCAGCCAGAATGGCCAGGGTTGCCTTAACCCTGGCCTTATTATTTCTGCTATCCCAGCACTTCTACGCATCGGCTGCAAAGAGTAGGATGAGTATGATTTTCTCCGACGGAAGGACTGTATACCCAGCAGCGTTCGCATTTTCCTCCCTGCGCCCTTGCTACGGTAATTTCGATGTTGCCTGCATCAGAATCCTTATCAACAACAACATTCGAAACTATGAATATCATAGACAGGATATCCTTGTTTTCCGTAAGGAAATCGTAATCGCTGCCAGATGCTTTCAGCCTGATTTCAGCTTCAAGGGATGCGCCGATAACTTTTTCATTTCTGGCATTTTCCAATGCCTTTAATACATCATTCCTTATTTCAATCAGCCGATTCCATTTTTGCTCAAGTTCAGGATTATCATACCTGGCATTTATTTTTGGCCAGCTGTTCAGCTGGATGCTTTCAGGATTATCATCTTTCCTGTGCGGAACATACTTCCAAATTTCCTCGCTTGTGAATGCCAGCACAGGTGCAAGCAGTCTTACCAGCGAATCCAGCACAATATACATTGCTGTCTGGCCTGATCTGCGTTTTTTGTCATCGGGCTTTGAAACATAAAGCCTGTCTTTAAGCACATCTAGGTAGAAATTGCTCATATCTGTGACGCAGAAATTGTGAACATTATGGGTAAAGCTATGGAATTCATAGCGTGAAAATGCATCTTCAACTTTTTTTATTAAACTGTTAAGGCGCATTAATGCCCACTTGTCTATCTCTTCCATTTCTTCATAAGGCACCATCATTGTTTCAGGATCGAAATCCGAGATATTGCCCAGGATAAATCTTGCGGTATTACGGATTTTTCGGTAGCTTTCGGTTAATTGTTTTATAATGTCGAGCGAGATGCGGATATCGGTTTTATAATCCGAAGATGCAACCCAAAGCCTTAAAATATCAGCTCCGTATTGGTTAACTATATCCATCGGGTCGATTCCGTTTCCAAGGGATTTTGACATTTTTCTTCCCTGGCCGTCAACAACGTATCCATGTGTTAATACCTGCTCGTATGGTGCCCTTCCTTTGGTAGCAACCGAGGTTAAAAGCGATGACTGGAACCATCCGCGATGCTGATCGCTTCCTTCAAGATACATGTCAGCAGGCCACTTAAGCTGAGGGTTGGTTTCCAGAACGGCAGCATGGGTCGAACCCGAGTCGAACCATACATCCATTATGTCGGTCTCTTTTCTGAAAGTATCATGGCCACATGAGCATTTTATATGGGAAGGCAGTATTTCAGAAGCATCCTTTTCAAACCATGCGTTCGAGCCTTCTTTTTCAAACAGGGCTTTTACCGCCTCAATTGTTTCACTGTTAATTAATTCCTTACCGCACTTATTGCAATAGAAAATAGGAATTGGCACACCCCACAATCTCTGGCGGGATATACACCAGCCACTCCGTTCGGCCACCATTTTTGATATGCGTTCTTCGCCCCATTCAGGGATCCATTTTACTTCCTTGATTGCTTTCAATGTATCGTCTTTGAAGCTTTCAACAGAAATAAACCATTGCTCTGTTGCACGGAAAAGTATAGGATCCTTGCACCTCCAGCAATGCGGATACTGGTGCTCTATAACCTGATCGGCAAGCAGGGCTCCTGTTTCTTTAAGATGTTTGAAAATTTCCTTATTAGCCTGATCATATTTCAAGCCTGCAAACTGTCCCGCTTCTCCGGTCAGATACCCTTTCCCGTCAACAGGAACAACCACTTCAAGGCCTTCGTATTTTTTGCACACTTCAAAGTCTTCAACACCATGCCCGGGAGCTGTATGAACGCATCCTGTACCGGCATCAAGAGTAACGTGGTCTCCGGTGATAACCAGGGAATCCCTGTCCAAAAACGGGTGACGGCACACCATATATTCCATATCAGCGCCTTTAAGTTCTCCGATTATCTGGTAATTTTCTATTCCGGCAACCTTCATTGTGTTTTCGGTTAGCTCTTTGGCCATGATATAGTTTTCATTTCCTGCTTTTACTACTGCATAAACAAAGTCCGGATTCACAGAAATTGCCACATTGCCGGGAAGAGTCCATGTTGTGGTGGTCCAGATAACTACATAGGTATTTTCAAGGCTGTCAACAATGCCTTTAAGCTTTCCCTTGTCGTCTTTTAAGGCAAACTTCACATAAATAGACTGAGTTCTGTCTTCCATATACTCAATCTCAGCTTCTGCCAGGGCCGTTTCACAGCACGGGCACCAGTATACGGGACGTAAACCCTTATAAATACACCCGCGTTCGGCCAATTTCCCAAACACTTCGATTTGTTTTGCTTCAAATTCAGGGATCAGTGTTATATACGGATTATCCCAATCTCCGACAACACCAAGCCTTTTAAATGATTCCCTCTGTAAGTCGATGTATTTTCTTGCGATGCTTTCGCATGCCTTCCTGAATGTAACAGGGTCTGTTTCATGGCGGTTCAATCCCAGTTCATTGATAGCCCTGTTTTCTATCGGCAATCCATGAGTATCCCACCCTGGTACATATGGTGTATAATAACCTTTCATATCATAATAGCGCAGAATAATGTCTTTCAGTATTTTATTCAGCGCTGTTCCAAGGTGAATATCACCATTTGCATAGGGAGGGCCATCGTGCAGAATGAATTTTTCATGCCCTTCGTTTCTTTCAAGGCGCTTTTTATAAATGTCATTTTCATACCAGCTTTTTATTATTTCAGGTTCTTTCTGAGGCAGGTTCCCACGCATCGGGAATTCGGTTTTCGGTAAGTTTAATGTTTGTCCGTAATCCACATTCATTCCTCCATCTATATTAATTAATTTTTGCTTAAAATAATTTCTTACACTAAAATTTTTGATTTACTTAAAGCAGGTTTGCCGAAGATCTAAGAAAAGATACGAACCTGCTCAATGCATATAATGCAAAAAACCTTTCATCCCAATGGGACGAAAGGTTGAACTTACGCGGTACCACCCAAATTACAGGCATATTGCCTGTCACTTGTGAGGGGGATAACGGCCCCGGCCGTCTTGCCTACTCCGAAAAAGTTTCAGCTTGAAGCTACCGGAGGATTTTCAACAGGAATTACCTGCAAAGCTTTCACCTAACCTTTGCTCTCTGTAAGGATCTTCCGGCTTACTCGTTCCGGTCATTGCTTTTTACCCTATGTTTGAACCATATTATACATGACATTTTCAGTCAATGTCAAGTTGTTTCAGGATCACTTTTGTGGTCTTTGGGCAAAGCCATATAAAAAACTCCTTTCTGGTTTATTATTACTAATTTCTGCCAGAAAAGAGTTGTTTTTGTAATTCTTATACACAAAATTTAATACATTCTCCCTCAAACCGTCATACAGGCATGAACCCTTTCTGACGGCCTCCCTGTCACCTTATATATCCTTTACTTCCATCAGTTTTTGCTTGAGCTCATTTTCCATGTTCTTAAGCTCTACTTCGGCTTGCATCCGTTTTTCCCTGCCCTCTTTCTGAATCCTCAGGGTTTCTTCAATAGTCTCAATCAAATCGCTGTTTACTTTCTTCAATGTTTCAATTTCAACAATTCCCCTCTCGGATTCTTTTGCTACTTCAATTGAGTTTGTTTTCAGCAGTTCTGAATTTTTCAGCAAAAGCTCGTTAGTTGTACGGTTAACTTCGTTCTGAAGTTTCAGCGCTTTTTCCTGGCGGAACAGGGATATAGCAATAATTAACTGGTTCTTCCATAGCGGAATTGTATTTAAAATGGAGCTTTGGATTTTTTCAACCAGTACCTGATCATTGCTTTGAATAAGGCGAATCTGTGGTGCGGTTTGTATTGCAATCATCCTGCTGAGCTTTAGGTCGTGAATTTTTTTCTCCAGGCGGTTTGCAAGGCTTAACATGTCCTTAACATTCTGAGCATCTACCGGATCATTGCTTTCCTCCGCCTTTTTCTTCAATTCAGGCAATATTTTTTCATTAATTTCTGAAAGTTTCAGCGAACCTGCAAGAATATATACATCCAGCTCATGCAAGTATTCAATGTTTTTATCATATAGCCCGTCCAGCAGGGTAATATCTTTTAAAAGCTGCATTCTTGCTTTTTCAAGTTCATTAATTATCCTGTCGATGTGGACGCTTAACTTTTCATATTGGCCAACAAATTTCTTGGCTTTGGACTTGGCGCTTCCGAACATTTTACCAATAAGCCCTTCATTCTGTCCAAGGCTGTCTACATTAAGCTCGTTAACTTTCACCATCAATTCATTCAGAATTTCACCAACACGTCCGCTGTCTTTTGTGCGGATCTGTGAGAGTACGGTATCCGAAAAGCCGGAGATATTGCTTTGAGCCTGAATACCGTATTGTAAAATGGCCTGTGAATCGGTAATATCAATAGAGTTTTTAATTTCGGTAACTTTCTGCTGTTCTTCCGGGCTTAATGATTCCCATATTTTCATTTCATCATATGCCTGTTGCACCTGGGTCTTAGTATTGGTCAAGGAATTTGTAGCTGCTTCCATATTTTTTCCTCCTTGAGAATAAAGTTCTTTTAACCTGAATTAAATTCCCTCTCTTTTTATTGTGTTTTGCAAAACCTTAACTTCGGCTTCAAGATCCAGAACGTCATTTTCGGTAAGTTTTTTAAGGTGGCTTCTAAAAGAATCCTTAATTAATACTAATGTACTTTCTACGTTTTTTAGCGTCTTTTTTGCTTCATCGGATAAATATGTCATCTTGCTTAATTCGTAATATTTGGAAACAATCCTTTCGGTTGTATCAAGATAATATATTAAAAAGCGGCGGGATTCTTTTATATCCTTGGGATCTTTCAGGAAATTATCAAATATGTCGGTGGCTATTGTGCATATTTCAAGAATATCAACCCGTACACTATGGTTCATTATTTTCAGGCCAATTTCTTCAATCCTGCCCACTTGTTTTTTCCCTTCGCTGACAATCCTTTTTAAATCTCCCCTTGTAATGCCGTCGCAGACAAGCTCATCATCTCCGGGCATAGGGGGTTTTTTCTTTTGCTTTGGCTGTTTTTGCTCGGGCTTAGCCTGTGATTTTTTCTGTTCCTTATTTTTTGCAGGTGAAAACATAAGCATGCCGGCAATAAAAGTTACACTTCCTGCCCCAAGTGCAACAGGAATTGAACTGTTAAACCCTTCCAAAAAGAGTGCAAAAAATGTTAATGCAATTATCGAAGACAATATGATTCTTAATGTTTTCATCCTTCATCTCCATATCTCTTTTGTTTTAGATGCTGAAAAGCTTTGCTATATATAATACGCTAAATATTCAAATAAGTATGCTGAATACCGATCTATTTATATCCATGGTTTAATTTTCCTATATCAGTATAGTATCATGAATACCAGTTGTAAATATCATTCTCTATTATACCACACAGAGTTTTTAATTTCATCAGAACATCAGAAAGGATTAAATCAATTTTTTCAGGGACTGGAAAAGGCTGTTTGTATATTATGAACGGACTCATTCCATGAACTAAAAATCGGGTGATTTTAAGACGCAGAGTAACACTCTTCAAAGCCATGCTGTATAGTAAATTAAGAGCGTTGGACTGGGTCACCAGAGATATGGAGACCTCAACGCAGGATTAATTATATAATGGGGAGCGTGGATCTTAGAAGATTCTTTTTTGATCAATGACACAAAACACCCGAAGCAGGGCCTGTGAGAATAGTTTTTAGGCCGGTATCCTTTCAGCCGGTATTCAGGGGATATGAGCTGGCTAAGCCTGTTACCGGAGAAATGTCTCCGAAATCAAAAACCAGCACCGCATTTTCCTTTGAAAACTCAAATTCCGAAATGTATATCTGATGCCATATCTCATCAATGGACTTATTTTTTAGCCGAGGAAGTATTTCTTTCAGCCTGCTTTCATACCGGCTGATCATTTTCTGTCTTTCTTTTTTATAAACATAGTCATGATTTTTCAGCAAAAACGGCGGAACAGATGGATTCTTCATCGAGCTCAGGTAGTCAAACCTTAAGCTTTCGGTTATATCATGGATGATAAACGGATAATCCCGCCTTAAATAGTCATACAGAATCTGATAAAGGTCAAATGCTTTGATTGGCCTGTCAAGATACCCGTTCTGCCGCATGTATGAAGACAACTTTTCGTAAAAAGCGAATGGTTCTTCTGTAAAGTTATATATGGTTTTCAATGTCAGCATGAACCTGCCTGAATTATAAAAGATTTCCATGCATGCTTCAATGTCCTTCAGTTTTAGAAGTTCATCAGGTGAAATGTCGTTATTGCATATAATTTCGTAAGGCGGGTAATTTCTGTAAAGATATCCGTAGCGTTCTGCTTCGCTCTTTAACTCAGATCCCCTCAAGAGCTTTAAAAAGCCCAGTTGAAAATGATGGGCGAACAATGAATACACCCGGTTAAAGGATTGCCTGAAGTCGTTATAACTCTCATATGGAAGTCCGGCAATCAAATCAACATGAACATGGATATTTCCGAAAGACAGAAGCCTTGACAGCCCCGTAAGAGCTTTATCTGTACTATCGGGTCTTTGTACGGCAGAAAGCGTTTTCCCGTGTATGGACTGGATTCCTGCCTCAACCTGGATTAAGCCATCAGGCATTTTCTCAAGACATTTCAGCAAATTCTCTGTCAGAAGGCCGGGATCAATTTCAAAGTGAAAAACAATTCCCCGGTTATGATACTTTTTTATATACTCCCATATGGCTATTGCTCTTTCTTCATTGCAATTGAATGTCCTGTCTACAAATTTTATAATGCCGGACCGGCTTTCAGCCAATGTGTCAATTGCTTCATAAACTTTTTCCAGGCTAAAGTAACGTACACCTTTAGTTACCGATGATATGCAGTAAGCGCACCTGAAGGGGCAGCCTCTTGATGCTTCAATATATGCTATCCTGTTTTTCATAGAACCTTTTTCAAGAAACCTGTAAGGGGAAGGAATGATATCCAGGTTTCTTACTTCGGAATATCTTTGAAGCCACTGCTTTTCCTGTTCATCTGGCTTTTTATTGCTTTTTAATATTTTTAAAAGATACGGTAATTTATCCTCGCCTTCACCTGCAATAATATAGTCCACGTTTTTACTATCCGCCAATAAACCGCCATTTTCAAAACTGACTTCAGGACCTCCTGCAACAGTAATAACATTTGGCAACGCTTTTTTCAGATCATCACATAGCTTTATAACCATCTCAATATTCCAGATATAGCATGAAAAACCTACAACATCAGGTTTTTCTGCCACTATTGATGAATATATCCGATTTATCGGTTCGTTTATTGTAAATTCAACGGTTTCAACATTGCCAATTTCACAGCATGCTGCTTTTAAATACAGTATTGCAAGATTTGTATGAACAAACTGCGAATTAATCGCCACAAGCAACGTTTTCATCTGAGATCTCCTTTAAAATTGCTAAGCTTTTATATCAGCTTATCGTAAAACATTCGACGCATGTTTGATACAATAATAGAATAACATAAAATCCTTATGCTGATTAAAAATTAAAGATATTGTCCGGTAATTTTTAGCGCACCGTTTCGCTGATGCTGCACATTGACCTGTAAACGCATTTGAAAGGTACTGATTATCCTGACAAAATTGCAGGATATTTTTGATTCGTAAACAACAGTAAAAATACGAGTATTCACTTGTAATGGTTACAAAATGGGATTTTTATTCTTATTGAATGCCGTTATGCCTCGGCCGGAACTTTGCCTTTCAGTTTGTATACAAAAGCAAGTATTTCTGCAACAGCCTGATAAAGTTCAGGTGGTACCTGCTGCCCTATTTCCACATTTTTGTATAATGCCTGGGCAACTGCTTTATTTTCAACTATTTCCACACCATTTTCCTTAGCCACGTCTTTTATACGCTGTGCAATATAATCCTGCCCTTTGGCAATGACAACAGGAGCGGGCGCCTTGTTGGAATCATAGACGATTGCCACGGCATAATGGGTCGGGTTTGTAATGACCACATCTGCTTTCGGCACTTCACTTAGCATTCTGCGGGTGGACATTTCCCGCATCTTGCTGCGTATTCTCTGCTTTGTTTCCGGATTTCCTTCGGTTTCCTTATATTCTTCCTTTACTTCCTGCTTTGTCATTCTTAAGTCTCTCTCATACTGCCACCATTGATAGCCAAAATCCAGCACTGCTATTGCAACCAGGCACATACATATCTTTATGGCAACATTCATCGCAGTGGAGACAAGGTACCCGGTGATGGACAGTATGTCCAAATCCATAAGTTTTGCTATATTGTTACCTTCGGCTTCTATACTCTTCCATGCCACAATACCTATTACAATAATTTTTAATACAGATTTTATAAGTTCTGTAAGGCCTCTGAGCGAAAAAATCCTTTTTATCCCATTTAACGGGTTAATTCTGTTTAATTTTGGTTTTAGCGGCTCAATTGTAAACAGCGAGCCCACCTGAGCATAACATGCACCAAAACCAATAACGAAAGCAACCGCCAGTAACGGTCCGACGATTTTCAATAATTGCATCATGATTAACCCTAACAGGCTTATATTTTCATTAACGGAACCTGCATCAAAATTCAATGCAAGTGAATTCATGCACAGCCTGAAAAGAGCTGCAATCTGGTTGTAGATATGCTCACCAAGAGCTTTTATCGTAAGAAAAACAAACAACAGTACCAGAGCAGAAGAGATCTCCCTGCTAAAAAGAACCTGCCCTTTTTCCCTGGCATCCTGCCTTCTTTTCGGGGTTGCCTTCTCGGTTTTCTGACTGTCTGCAAAAAGCTGCAGATTTACTCTTATAGGGTATTGCTGCCTGTCATTTCGTACCAGTTTTTTTCTGATATCCGGTGAATTGGTAAAAATCTTATTCACCCCTTATAACATTCAGGAAATTAATAATTTCATTCTGCATGCCACCCATCAGCACATGGACTATGTTTCTGAATGCTGTTATGGTGACTGCTATTACAATAAAACCCACCAATATTTTTAATGGAAGCCCGACAATAAACACATGAACCTGGGGCACGGCTTTTGCTATAATCCCGAGTGCAACATCGGTAATTAAAACAGCTGCCGTTATTGGCGCAGCAATTTTAAAACCCACCGTAAGTATTGATGTAGAAATATTTACAACAAAATCAACCAGCGATTGCCCGATAACAATTTTGCTTCCTATCGGGAACAATGTAAAGCTGTCACACAGTGTATAAATCAGAAGATGGTGTCCGTCTATCATCAACATCATGAGTGTGGCCAAAATAAAATAAAAATTTGCGGTAACCGGTATTTGAATATTTGTCAACGGATCAAACACATTCACCATTCCGAAACCAATATGCATGTCAATCATTTGGCCTGCGATATATATAGAAGTTGTAATCAGGTATGATATATATCCTAATGTCACCCCTATAACAAACTCCTTCACTACCAGCAGGATAAAATACAGTATGCTGGAATACTCCCGTAAATCCGGCACTGGTATCGAATATGAAATAATAATCGCAAGCAAAAAAGAAAAACCTACCTTGTAATAGCCTGGTATGTTTCTTCTCCCAAAAATCGGTGATATTACAAATAAACCGGTAACCCGGACAAAAATTAATAAAAAGACATCCCATAAATTAATCAGCACATCAAAATCCATACTGTTCTCCTGTTTAACCACTTCCCATGTTTAGAACTTTTCTCATCGGAATTAATAATAAATAAACTTAAGGATATTTTCGTAAAGTCTTAATGTGAATTCCTTTAAAGTAGTCATAAGCCATGATCCGAATATGAATAACGAAAGGAAAACAGCTATTATTTTCGGAACAAATGAAAGGGTCTGTTCCTGAATTTGGGTTGTGGCCTGAAAAATACTTATTGCCAATCCAACGATTAATGCAACTCCCAAAAGTGGCGCAGATAATTTTATTATTACCAGCACCGCGTCTCTTGCAACATCCAACACCAGCTGTTCCATATCTAACCTCCTTCTTATGAAACAAGGAAGCAGAAGAACCGTCTCCGTGCTTCCCCGCTTCCTTTGCTTCTTCCGTTCATCTGCTCCGCTAGCCGAATGATCTTACAATTGTTCCTATTACCAGATTCCAACCATCCACCAATAAAAACAGCAATATTTTAAAAGGCATGGAAATCATCACTGGCGGTAACATCATCATACCCATTGACATCAGAGTGCTGGCAACCACCATATCTATTACCAGAAAAGGTATGTACAGCATAAACCCTATTTTAAATGCTATTGTCAGCTCACTGATCATAAATGCGGGGATTATTACTTTCATCGGCAAATCACTTAGATTTTCGGGTTCTTCAATTCCAGCAATATTAGCAAACAAAGCCAAATCCTTCTCACGGACTTTCGCCTTGTTCAGCATAAAATCTTTCATAATATCCGATGCATTGTCAATTGCCTGTTCCAGTGTGATTTCATTTTCAGAAAACGGTTTTAATGCCTGTTCATTAAGATCACTCAATACCGGTGACATTATAAAAAATGTAAGGAACAAAGCCAAACCGATAAGAACCTGGTTTGGCGGCATCTGCTGTGTTCCCATGGCATTTCTTAAAAATGAAAGTACAACGATAATCCTTGTAAAGGATGTCATCATTATAATGATTGACGGAAGTATAGAAAGGACTGTTAAATAAAGCAGCAGCCTTATACTGTTTGTAACATCTTCCGGATTATCGGAAGCATTTATCGTAATACCTTCGTTTGATATAGTAATACCCTGCGCATATGAATTATTATCAAAAGCTACTGTCAGAAGCAGAATTATCACCAATATTGAGAAGATTGCCTTGTTCTTGTTTCTAAACATATTCTTTATTCTTCCTTGTCGTAGCTTTTTTCCTGCATGTTCTTCAATCTGTTAACGTTTTCCTTAAGTACTTCATTTTTTATTGAAGGCTCCGTATCATCACTGTGTTTTCTTTTCATCTGTATTTTTTTCCTGCTTTTGCTAGTGTATTTTTCAAAAATTTCTGAAAAATTAAAAACCGGCTCACCGGGTTTATTTTCCACTGTTTGCTCTCCGGTATCTTCCTTATCAATGTCCACTTTTGCCACCATTTGAAAATCCTTTTTCCCGGCCATAAACAAATAGTGATCCGAGCCAATCCTTATAAGGATCAGTTGCTTGTCCAGACCAAGGCTTACACGTTCTACAACCTTTATATGCCTGGAGTTATTGGCAGCTGAAAACTTTTTACCTACAAAGCGCGAAGCAATATAAGCAAGATAAAGTACGCAGCAAAAGATAAGGAAAATACCCAGTAATTCAAGAACCGGGCTTGGACTACCCGGATTTTCCAATAAACCTGCTGACGATAATATGACCATAGGCCAATACGACAAACCCGTCATTCTCCTATCCAACCACTTTTTTAACCGCTTCCAGAACCCTGTCGGCCTGGAATGGTTTTACTATAAAATCACGAGCACCTGCCTGAATTGATTCTATAACCATTGCTTGTTGACCCATTGCAGAGCACATGATTATTTTTGCATCGGAACTTATTGCCCTTATTTGCTTTACTGCTTGAATTCCATCCATTTCAGGCATTGTAATATCCATTATGACTAAGTCAGGTCTAAGCTCTTTAAATTTTTCTACAGCCCTGAGACCATTTTCGGCTTCACCAACCACTGTATAGCCATTTTTCGCAAGAATATCCTTAATCATCATTCTCATAAATGCCGCATCGTCTACGATAAGTATGTTCGCCATATCCAGAATCCTCTCCTTGTAATACATATAACAGTCAATAATTTATAGAAAATCACAACATCTATTATTTTATAAAAAATTACTTATATGATCAAAGCCTTTTTGATGGATGAATTATATCTGTAATCCGTACGCCGAAACTTTCGTCAATAACAACTACTTCGCCTTTTGCTATATTCTTGCCGTTTACCAGTATATCCACCGGTTCACCCGACAGTTTTTCCAGCTCTATAATTGAACCCTGGCCAAATTCAAGTATTTCTTTTATCTTCTTTGTAGTCCTGCCGAGTTCAACTGTAATTTGAAGCGGAACATCCATTAACAGATTAATATTCTGTGACCCCAATACCTGTGCACCTGAATCAAAAGATTGAAATTCAACCGGCCTTACATTAACCGGCGGTTCATGGTACGCAGGCTGTCTCATTGCAGGCGAAGGCGAATAATCATGCTGTGGCGGACTATAACTTCGCTGTTGCTGGCTACCGGCAGGAGCACTGTAATGAGCAGCAGGTTCAGCCACATGCTGTTCACGTACCACCGGTTTTTCTTCAGCAGAACCTATCTGAGTATCAATCAGATTAACAACCATTTCACGTGCAAACTCGGTAGGAAGCAACTGCATCATTGAACTGTCAATCAAATCCCCCACTTTGAGCGTGAATCCTATAACAACAACCTCTTGTTTCCTGTTAAACCGTATCTTGTCAATATCTTCTGCAAAGTGAACAAGCATTGATTCAGGAGGTGAGATTTCCACTCTTTTTCGGAACATTGATGACAATGAAGTGGCAGCCGACCCAATCATCTGATTCATGGCTTCACTTATAGCACTCAGATGCAGTTCCGAGATCTCCACTGAATCATCCACCTGACCATTACCACCCATCATCAGATCGGTTATAATTCTTACATCATGTTCCCTTATAATCAGGAGGTTATCTCCCCTAATTCCGTCTGTATATTTTATTTTAACTGCAACATAAGGTTCGGGATATTGCTTTGAAAGTTCTTCCCAAGTCTTAACCGATACTTTGGGAGTTGTTATTGTAACCTTGTGTCCCAGCAACATATAGAGCGTTGTAGCTGAGGTACCCATGCTAATGTTTCCGATCTCACCCAAAGCATCAGCTTCTTCACTTGTCAGAGCAAACTCTCTTACACTGCCGGTATTGCTTGTGCTTTCAGTATTATCAGTATTATCTGTATCATCATCAGTGTTCAATGTGCCGTTTAGTAATGCATCAATTTCGGCCTGGGAAAGCATATCTCCCATTTATTCGTCCTCCCTTCTGATAACCTCGGTTACTTTGATTGCAGCTTTTTTATTCTTGACCCCGGGTTTACCATTAAATTTATGTAAAGAGCCTACCATAACCTGAACGTCTCCGTCAACCGATGTATCAAGCTGTAAAACATCACCTGCCTGCAGTTCCAAAAACTCAGACACAGTAAGTGTTGCTTTGCCAAGTACTGCGATTATCGGGACTTCGGTTTCTGCCACTTTTTTCTCAAGTGACGATTTGGTTTCTTCATCGATTCCTTTTTCTATCATTGAAAACCATATTTTTGTACTGAGCTTGTCCATTACTGGTTCCAGAACCGTGTGCGGCAGGCAAAGATTCATCAATCCCTCAACTTCTCCGACTTTTACATGGAATGTTGCCAGGGCAACCATTTCAGTAGGATTTATTATCTGAACAAACTGTGCATTGGTTTCAATTGCATTTAATGTGGGTTTTACATCCACAACATTTTCCCATGGTTCACGCATATACGTGAGCATCTGGGACAGTATCCGCATAAGTATGGCAATTTCTATCTCTGTAAAACTGCGAATTTTATCAATTTTGCCGCCCCCTTTGCCGCCAAGCATCCTTTCTATCAATGCATAAGCCAGTGAAGGGGATAAATCCATAATAACATTACCTGGTAGCGGATTGAAATTGATAATAGCCAATACTGCCGGGTTTGCTATGGAATTTGTAAATTCCGAAAACTGAACGGCTTCCATAGATGTTACATCTATCTGAACCAGTGTCCTTAAATAACCTGAAAGGAAGTTGGTTATCAGCCTTGCATAGTTTTCCTGTATAATCTGCAATGTACGCAAATGATCCTTTGCAAACTTGCTTGGCCTCTTAAAGTCATGTACTTTAACCTTCTTTTCGATTTTGTTGCTTTTAAGTTCACTGGCATTGATTTCTCCAGCATTTAATTGGGCTAATAAATCATCTATTTCGGTTTGGGATAATATGTCTCCCAAAATACTACCCCCTTTTTGCGACCACTTAAAGTCTTTATTGCGGAAGCATATTCAAAGTAACTTTGTAAATTACTTTTTTCTTAATCTGTTTGTTTTCATTCAATATGCTGTTAAAGATCTCCATAAGGTCATCTCTTGCTTTGTAGCGGGTTTCAAGATCCTTTGCTTCGGAATAAGTCATATTTGCAAAATAATCACCGACGGCTTGCTCCAAATCACTTGTATACAGTGATATCAGGTTACTTATTGTTTCCTCATTTTTGCGTTTTTCCCCTGTATCACACTTTATTGAAACAGAAACCAATACTATTGAATCAGGATGATCTGGTTCATATTTTAAAGCAAATATCTTTTCTTCACCATTAAACAGCTTATACTCTGCCAATTCGCTATCAGGAACAACACGCTCACTGATTATGCCGTCGACTGCAGCTTGTGCATTTTTCTGGCTTGGGTACGAGATAAACAAAAATATTATAAGTACCGCTATCGCCAAGGAAAGCACTGCAATAATTGAAAGTAAGACTATATTAATGCTCTTCTTTTCCAATCAGTACACCCCTTAAAATTACTTATTATCAGAGACAGTAATTTTTCGTTTATATTCTATCACTTTTTCGACAACCTCTTCAACCTTTTCAGCAACAACATATTTCTTGCCGTTGGTAAGCGTAATAACTGTATCCGGTGTTGCCTCAACAGTTTCAATCCACTCACAGTTAATCACGAATGACTTATTATTCAGACGTGTAACTTCTATCATATATAATCACCAGCCCTGTGTCAAACCAATTGGGCTGTGAAGGAAACCGGAATTCATTTAAACCGGTTTCCTTCACTTAATATTTATTTATCTCTTAATATTTGCCAGTTCCTGGAGTATTTCATCTGAAGCTGTTATAACCCTGCTGTTTGCCTGGAAACCACGCTGTGTTATGATCATTTCTGTAAACTGCTGGGCCAGATCCACATTTGACATTTCCAAAGTTCCGGGCTTCAGGCTTCCCGCACCATTGGTACCGGGCTTGAATCCCCTGGAGAAATCACCTGAGTTTGATGTTGTAATAAACAAATTGTTTCCAAGCTTCTGCAAACCTGCGGGGTTGTCAAAAACTGCAAGTGCTACCATCCCCAGAGGTTTTTGCTTTCCATTGCTGTATACACCCATAATTATTCCGTCGGAACCTATACTGAAGGATTCCAGTGTTCCTGTCGGATAACCGTCCACCTGCGTAGGCTTAACCGAATTGTCGCTGGCATACATTGTGAGTTTTTCAAAGTTAAGTTCAATTTCAAACTGTTCAGCTCCCACGCTTGCATCAGGTATAACCATTATCTTCTTGGTAATAGGGTTATCTACATCATCAGTTACAATTTTTCCTGTACTGTCAAACTTTAAATAACCGCCTACATAAGCTGCAGAGCTTGTGTCGTCGGTATCATTGAAATTTGCGTTCTTATTTCCTGAAACTCTGTAATACCACCTGGTTTCGGGTTTATTGGTAGTACCGTTTGTCCCTACCTCTACCTTCCAGAAACTAATGTTCAGTTTATATTCGTTGCCAAGAGCATCGTATACAGTCACAGGAGTTGAGAAATGAGCATCATAGTTAACGGATTTATCACCTTGACCATTATCCGGAATTCCGTCATTATTGCCATCTACTATAGTGCTGTTATAGCCAACGGCTTTCTCAGTAGCATTCAGGTTTCCGGCCAGCGATGCTTTTGTCGTAGCCATGGCTGCCAATATGCGCTTGTTCAGATTGTACTCATCTTCGTAAAAGTTCAGCGGTTTTACTTCTTCCTCTGTATCAAATATCACGTTCCCGTTATCATCAACTGTATATTTCTGCCATCCCAGTACATTTAAGCCCTGGGCTGTAACAAGGTTCCCTGCTCTGTCAATAATGAAGTTTCCTGCGCGGGTGAACATATGTGAACCTTGATTTCCGTTGCGGACAATAAAGAAACCTTCACCCTCAATTGCCAGGTCGGTTGGATTATCCGTACTCTGCAGACTGCCACCCGTCATAAGCGTATCTATTGCGTTTATATTCATTCCAAGACCAATCTGCATGGGATTGGTTCCTCCCCGTCCTGTGTTCACGTCAGGAGCTGCCGCACCGGACACAGTTTGAGCGAATATTTCAGCAAAAGTGGCACGACTGGCTTTAAATCCAACGGTATTAACGTTGGCTATATTATTTCCTATTACGTCCATTTTTGTTTGATGAGCCCTCAAGCCCGAAACGCTTGAGAACATTGAACGCATCATATAAATCCCCTCCTAAGGTTTCCGTTTCTTCGATCATTCCAAAACGGTCAGCCTCCCGAGCGGGTCCGGCTGTTTTTAAACCCTTATTCTATATATCGGTTTTTTTGTTGCTAAATGTTAATTATAAACATGTTTTTCAGTCGGTAAAAACTGCTCCGTCAATGTTTGTGAATACATTTTCCTTCATTTCACTGCTGTTTAAAGCGGTTATTACCGTCCTGTTTTTGACATTTACCACAAAGGCCATTTTGTCCATAATAATCAAAGTGTCCTTAACACCTTTTGCATCTGCCTTGTCCACTGCTTTCATAAGCTTTTCCTTCTGTGCTTCGGTAAGGCTTACATTTCTCATCTGCATACGCATTTGCGCATGTTTTGAAATTTTTATGTCACCTTTCAGCTGTTCGTTCAGAAGGTCATTAAAAGTTCCTGTGTTTTGAATGTTCTGCCTTTTCTGAATTTCACTTCTGGGTGTTAAGGCTGGTATACCATGAATCGGCCGCCCGTTATAAATCATGGAGTGTTACCCCCTGTTTCTTCAGGAACTTCTTTTCCGTCGTTGTTTCCGCCGGGTTCCGGTGTCTCAGTTGCCAGTTTTGATTCCAGTGACTTTAATGTTTCAAGGATTTGCTTTAAAAGCTGTTGTTCGGTTGAAACAAGATCCACTTTTTGAGTGGCTACAATGTCATCTACAGGAACCTGTATATTATCCATTATGACATAATAGCACTCCATATCTTCATACTTCGCACCGTCTCTCAGTACACCTTCAAGCTTTATCTTTTGTCCGGTCAGCATATCTTTTGCGGTAAATGTAACGCTTTTGCCTTTCATTTCCTTAATGTATTTTTCAACACTTTCGTGAGCTCCTATATCAATGTCGGTAACACTAAGGATCACCTCATCGAGAGTTGCATAGGCACCATCCTGACCCTTCTCGATTTTTGCCACAATACCTTCCATTGTATATGGCTCATTGCCACCATTAAGAATTGTTTTAACAGTACTGAGCATACCAATAAGGCTGTTGTATTTTTCGAGCTGCACCTCATTGTTGCCGCTTGGTGTTTCAGATACATACATTATATTATCCAAAGGTACTTCGACATCGCCTACCAGAAGATATATTTCTCCTGACTTGGAGAGAACGGATGAAACTTCTCCTTCTACATATCGAACTTCCCCTGTATCTGAATTGCTTACAATACCAGAAACATACTTACCCAATAATGAAAAACCCATGGAATATGAGAATGATTGGTTCAAGTTCTGCATCTGTTCCAGGGCGTTGAATTGGGCAACCTGGGCTATAAAATCCGTATCATCCATCGGGTCCAACGGATTTTGATACTGGAGCTGAGCAACAAGAAGTTTCAGAAAAGCATCCTTACCCAAATCATTTGACACATTCCGGGTTGAACTTTTGGAATTCTGGTAATCTATAAGTTCATCAATTGTCTTCTGTCCTGCCGGGTTTACTGTGGACATAATATTCCTCCTTATGCAATGAGGTTAATTTCAGACCCCGTATACCCGTAGTCACCTGCAAGACCGGTATATTCATATGTGTTACTTACTTCAGACACCTCGGGCAGATCTTCATAGTATATTCCCTGCAGGTTTGGTTGCGAATTCCAGCTCTTATAATTATCCCTTTCATCATTATTATGTTGCCCTACAGAAACTGACAGGCTCTGAATGTCAACCCCGCTTTTTTCCAATGAATCCCTGAGATATTGCATATTGCTTTCAAGGATTGCCTTTACCTGTTCGTTTTCTGCCAGGAATTTGGCAATAACTTCGCCCCGCTCGTGAATTACCTGCAATTGAATTTTCCCGAGGCTTTCAGGTTTTAGCTGGATAATCATTTCCGAGCGTTCAGAAGTAGTGAAAACCCTGACCTTTTCTGCAACCTGGTGCAATATATCCGCCTTGTTTATAACGCTTGTTCTTACCGGTCCATAATGTACGGGTTCACTTACCTGAGTGTTTTCGGCATTATCATTCCGGATAACATGGTTAATATCCTCTCTCATGCTTGCATTTACAGTGTTGAAATTCCTCTTTTCAGCTATATTAACCACATCATCGGCAGATGCCTTTTGCTCTTCATTATCGTCCTTCACCCCATTATTGTTGTTTAATCCTTCCTGGCTTTCGGGTTCATGGACTTCATCCTGTTGCTGCTGAAGCGGAATGCCGCTTTCATCAGGAAGCTCGGTTTCGTTTCCAATCTCCGGATTAATGCTTTCCCAGATGTTTTCAACGGTAATTTCTGCTTTTAAATTTTCGGCTTCATAAAGCATGTCGCTGAGAAGCTCCTTAAAATGATCGGTTATGACTGTGATGTCAATATCCGAACCTGCCGGCTGCAACTCGTCATTAAGCATCTGCATCATTTTTCCGGCCATGTCCTGTGTAAGCTTGCTGACATCCTCATAAGGACAATTTGCCACTTCAAGCAGCATGCTTACAGATTGATTAACAATGGACTTAATTTCTTCAGGTATTGAAATTTTAGCTTCATTCTCATCAGGTAATTCAATTTTCTCAAAGAAAATGTTCAATTTCTGAAGAAGTGCCATTATTTCATCAATCACATATAAAATGTTTTCAGACTTTTTAAGGTCCAGCGAATCGGAATTTAAAACTTCCTGAGCTTGTTCAGAATCACCTTTCAGAACCATACCATTTTTATTGCCGTTTAGTTCATTTTTCATTATGCGCCGGTCTCCCGCCGAACTTACAGGCATCTGTTTTTCCCTTGCTGCATTAACCGGTTCATGAGATTTCATACTCCTGCTCAAAAATTTGTAAAAATCGTCACCTTTGGCTGTCGCTTTTTCAGTGGTTGATTTTACTTCATTCCTGGCACCTGCTGATGCAAAAATGTTATTTACCACCAACACCATCCACACCTCCTTCCTCCATCCGATACTTTATTTCTTCATTAAACGCTGTATAAGCGTGAATGAAGCCTTTTAATCTGAAATTTTTTTGTCGGCAATATTCTTCATGACTTCTGCCGCAAATGCAGGATCCATGTTTTCAATGATCTCTGCTTTTACATCGTTTTTCATAGCTTCAAACAGGTTAACTACAAGTTCCATATCCTTTTTGCCGAGTTCGGTTAAAATAGCAGCAGCATTGGCAGGCTCCATTTCGGTATATGGTGTTGCCAGATTTTTGTAATTCTCTTTTACAGCTTCCTTTTTGGCAATTTCGCTGTAAAGCTCCCGTGCATTTTCAGGATTCATTTTTTCATAATAGTTTGCAAAAGCAGCGGTATTTCCCATAGCTATGAGCCTGTCCAGTTCTTTTCTCTCTTTTTCCATCTGCTCCATTTGTTCAAGGATCTTTTTATAGGTTTCTTCATTTTTATCAAGTATAGCCTGAGCCTCTTCTGCCTTAGACGCCCATTGCTCCCTTTCCTTTTCGAGGTCGGAAATACGCTTATTGGCCATTTCCAACTGCTCACTCAGTTCTTTGTTTGCAGTTCTTAGCTCATTATATTTTTCTACAAATTCCTGCTGGGTCAGGTGTTTTGGATCATAGGGGTCTTCAGTATCAGGCAGTGGCGGAAGCGCCAGTTTTAAAACAGGTATTCTCTCAATGCTTGGCCTGAAATATTCCCCAAGGCCGCCTATATTATTCTTTAAAAGATAATAAAAAGCGCCTCCGAAAATAATAAGAACGATAAGTATTGACACTAAAATAGTCAATAGTCCGTCCAATATAACTGATTTCGTTTCTTTCTTATCGCTTCTTTTTATTCGTGGTGCTATTGTCCTAACATTCTGAGCCATTGTTGATCTCCTATAGTTCATTTTGTGGTGTTACAGTTTCTTTAAAGCTTACAATTTCGTCAACGACTAATTGTTGTTTTTTCTCCTGCTCCTTTCTGAACTCAACTAATTGCCTTTCTTTTAGGTTTTCCAGTATCTTTTTCTCTTTCATTACTTCTGTCAATCTTTTTCTAATTTTATCGACATTTCTCTTCTCTTCATTAACCCTGTCCGTCTGTATTCTTTCTTTTTTTTGAACTGCCTTGATATACTCCAACCGCTGTTTAAGTTTCAAAGGCGTAGTTTCAGACACTCCCTCTTTCCTGAATTCTTCCTGCTGGTCGCTGATTTCCCGCCTGATATCCGACAGTACCGATAATTGGTATTGGTATTGCTGAACTGCAATACCGAGCTCATTCCTGATGTTCTTTTCCATCATTTCTTTCACATTCAGAAAAGTTTGAAGCCTGAATTTAAACCGGGCCATCACCCATTACCCTCCACTGCTTTTTTCATTAACATAAGAGTTTCTTCAAAATCAAACTTTTCTGTTACGCCCTGTGTGAGAAAAGCATTTATACCGCCAATAACAGAAATTGCCCTGTCTATTTCGGGATTGCTTCCCTTCACGTAAGCACCAACGTTTATAAGGTCTTCTGCTTCTCTGTAGACGGCAAGATTTTTCCGAATCTCTCCTGCCAGCTTTTTATGCTCGCTGGTTACTATATCGCTCATAACACGGCTGATGCTTCCCAATACATCAATGGCAGGATAGTGATTCCTGTGTGCCATGCTTCTTGACAAAACAACGTGCCCGTCAAGTATACTTCTTGCCGTATCAGTTACCGGCTCGGTCATGTCATCACCGTCAACCAGCACTGTGTATAAACCGGTTATTGATCCCTTATCCGAAGTTCCTGAGCGTTCAAGCAATTTGGGCATCGTGGAAAATACCGAAGGCGTATATCCCCTTGAGACTGGCGGCTCACCAATGGAAAGGCCTATTTCACGTTGTGCCATTGAAAACCGGGTCAAAGAATCCATAAGCAGGAGCACATCATAACCACAGTCACGGAAGTATTCCGCAATTGCAGTTGCTACATAAGCTCCTTTTTTTCTTATTAATGCAGGCTGATCGGAAGTTGCCACAACAACGACCGAGCGTTTTAATCCTTCGTCTGTAAGGTCTCTTTCAAGAAAATCCCTAACTTCCCTGCCACGTTCACCAATTAAGGCTATAACAATAATGTCGGCCTTTGTGTTTCTGGCAATCATTCCAATTAACGTACTTTTTCCCACGCCGCTTCCTGCAAAAATCCCTAGTCTTTGCCCCTTGCCCAGCGTTAACATGCCATCAATACATTTAACACCAAGAGGCAGCACCTGATGTATCCGTGGCCGCTTCAACGGATGGGGAGGTACGTTTTCCACGGGGTAAAACCCATCGGGCTGAATATTGCCTTTTCCGTCTATAGGATTTCCCAGACCGTCCAATACCCTTCCAAGAAGGCCATGCCCAACCCGTACCTGTAATTCCGCGCCTGTTGCAATTACCTGGTTTCCCGGGCCAATTCCGGTCATTTCACCAAGAGGCATTAACAGAACATGGTTATCACGAAACCCCACAACCTCTGCCAGGACTTCCTGATCATCCCTGGGATTTATGATGCGACACAGTTCACCAACCCTTGTTTCAGGGCCTGCAGATTCAATTGTCAAACCTACTACCTTTGTAACCTGACCTTTCATGCAAACGAAACGTTTGCTTGAAATCGCTTGCTTATATTTATCCAGACTTATTGGAGCTATCATATACATCCTCTGTAACTACTGATTTTCATCTTTTGTATTGTTTAATTCTTCTTCACCGAATCTACCAAGCAAATCCCTTAACGTGCTTTCCACAGCATGAAGCTGTATTTCTATACTGCTGTCCACCGTTCCCAACCCGGTGTCAATAAAACATTCGCCTTTTTTCAGGGAATTATCCTTAATTATATCAAATCCTCTTATCCCCTTAATTCCCTCTGCAACCTTTTCCTTGTTCTCAACAACATAATCATAATCATCGGCGCTTACACAAATCAGTATCTTATCGGTGGTTGAAGTTGCAGATAAGGCATTTCTGATTAAACCAAGGATTACATCCCTGTTTTGGGTAAGTTCTGTACCAATAACCTTTCTTGCTATTTGTATAACCATTTCTACAATTTCGCTTTCAAGCCCGGAAATGGTATTATCATGAAACTCTATAGCCTTTTGCTTTATTTCTTCGGCTTCATTTATTAAATTTTGATATTGCTGCATTGCAAGAGACTCGCCGTATTTATAACCATCCTCCCTTGCCTTCTGCTCAGCTTCCTTAACACGGGCGGCAACCTTTTCATTGGCTGAAGTTATTATCATTTCAGCCTCAAGCCTGGCTTCATTAACTATTCTTTCTGCTTCCTTCCTGGCATTTTCCAGAATTTCATCGGCTTTAGGCTTAATATCCACTTCAGGCACTTTCTCTTCAACAACAGGAGATGCCGTCTCCTTTTGCTTTACCTTAACCTGATAAGGTATTCCCATGTTTATCTGATAGCTTTTTAATACATTACCGTACCCGTTATACAATTATTTCGTCTCCCCCGCCTCTTGAAATAATGATTTCACCAGCATCCTCAAGTTTTCTTATCACATTGACAATCTTCTGCTGTGCCTCTTCAACATCTTTAAGACGCACAGGCCCCATAAACTCAATGTCTTCTTTAATCATTTCGGCCAGACGCTTAGACATATTGCTGAATATAACGTTTTGCACTTCCTCGGTTGCACCCTTCAATGCGACAGCAAGCTGATAATTGTCAACTTCACGCAGGAAGCGCTGGATCGAACGGTTATCAAGCTGCAATATATCTTCGAATACAAACATTCTTTTCCGTATTTCCTCTGCAAGATCCGAGTCTTCTATTTCCAATGTCTCCATAATATACTTCTCGGTACTGCGATCTACAGAGTTTAATATGTCAACTATTGACTGCAAGCCTCCTGTTGCAGTGTAGTCCTCTACAACAAGAGATGAAAGTTTCTTTTCAAGTATCCTTTCCACTTCCTTTATTATCTCAGGAGATGTTCTGTCCATTTGTGCAATACGCTTTGCAACATCAGCCTGTTTTTCCTGAGGTAGTGATGAAAGGACAACCGCAGCCTGCTGAGGTTTTAAGTATGCTAAAATGAGTGCAATTGTCTGGGGGTGCTCACTCTGAATAAAATTAAGAATTTGGGACGGATCGGCCTTTCTGACAAAATCAAACGGCCTGACCTGCAATGAAACGGTGAGCTTATTAATAATTTCCATTGCTTTTTCAGTACCCAGAGCTTTTTCCAGAACATCCTTAGCATACCCGATACCACCCTCGGCAATATACTCCTGAGCCAGGCAAATCTGATAGAACTCCTCAAGTATTTTTTCCCTGTCCTGAGGTGAAACACTGCGTATATTTGCAATTTCCAGTGTTAACTGTTCGATTTCATCCTCTTTAAGGTGTTTGAAAATTTTAGAGGATAACTCCGGACCGAGGGTTATTAATAGCATAGCTGCTTTTTCTCTTCCCGAGTATTCTCTGGTACTACTTCCAACTGCCATATGTTCCACTCCTTAATTCTAATCTTCAGAAAGCCAGTTTCTAAGCAGCTGTGCAACTGCATCAGGCTTTGTTTCCACAAATCTCTGTATCTGCCGCTTAAATTCGTCTTTTTCTTCAAAATCGATATCAGGCAATTTCTGCTTTGTATCAGCGACTGTGAACTGAGTTCCAGCCAGTGCAGCCTCGCCAAGAGCTTCGGGAACTATTTCCTGCTCAACTTTCTTTCTCCTTGGAATCATCAGAATGGCCATAATTGCAAGAAGAATTATCATTAACATGTAAAGACCGTATTTTTCTACAAAGTTTTCAAATTCTGAGGGTTCAATCTCAGATACTACTTCAGGAGCAAGTTTTTGAACACTTACCGAAATATTTGATGTGGGTATACCCATTGCATATCCTGCATCCTGTTTTATCTGCTCAATGTATTCGCTGGTCAGCGCGTCGGCATTTTCTACCTTGTGCCCGTACCAAAGCGTTATGGAAGCTTTTGTTTCTTCCGGAATCAGTTTCCCTAAAGCCTTTCTGCTTTCGATCTGCTTTTCGTTGAATATGCGTTCCTCTATGTTATGCTCTTTTTTGTATGAAGAAACACCTTCTGATCCTATCTGATATGTAGCCGTTCCCGGATTTGAGTCCAGTCCGGGTGCTTGTCCGGATTGGCTTCCCTGCATTTTTTCTTCCAAAGTTTCCTTGCTTTTTATGAAGCCTTCGCCATCGCTATCCGGAGCACTGTATTGGATTTCAGTACTGTTTAAAGTGTCAAAATCAAGTTTTGCGCTGACTGTAACACTCATAGTATCAAAATGTGCATTTTGGGCTATACCAACTTTAAAATGCTTGTAGACTTTCTGCTCAAGTTCAAGTTCCCTGTTGCGTCTCATCTCTTCCTGCGAGTTTGCATCATAGGATAAATCGCTTTGTGTAAGATTCAGCGGATTCAAATTTTGGTCTACAATGGTTATATTTTCCTGAGGAATGCCTATTGATGCAGCCACTATACGAACAGCAGCCTCTATCTGTTCCGATGTTAAAGGCGCTTTTGTTTTCAGTGCAACAAAAGCAGAGCCCTTATCAGATGATGACTCATTCTTATAAGACCAATATGTTTTTTCAGGTTTTGTATACTGAACAGATGCATCAATTACATTTTCAAACTTTTTCAGTTTATATACCAGGTTATTTTGTTCAAACTGTTTCCAAAGTTTTTCCTTGTCCTCCTCAGTAACTGTGAGAGACAGCTTTGACCAGCTTTGATCAAAAATAACATCAGGACTTATAACTCCAACCTCGCTTGCGAGATCGAATTCAATATCCTGCTTCTTCTTACTGTCGACGTAAATCTGGTTACTGGCTTTTTTATATTTTATTCCATTAGAATTAAGATATTCCACTATAGCCTGAAGATCATACTCATTTCCACTTTCAAGAAGCGGTACATAAGTTGTTCTTAAAACAAAAATCAATGTTACTGCTATTGCTGCAACTATTACTCCTGCTGTTATGTACAAACGGGTTTTTTGGCCTTTATCCAAGTCATTCCAATAACCCTTGATTTTATTCCATAGATTAACTAACCCTTCCGGCATTTCCTTTCCCTCCAGAGCGGCTTCTTCTTTTGTTAATTTTTTTGACTGTCAAAGGTGATTAAACCTGCATCCTCATTATTTCGTTATATGCTTCAAGTACCTTGTCGCGTATTTCAACCATTAACTGCAGTGTAATAGAAGCCTTCTCAGCTGCAATTATTACCGAATGGATACTGTCAGTTTTTCCTGAAATAAAATCTGAAGTAATAGCATCAGCTGTTTTTTCAAGCTCGCTTACTTTGTAGATCTCATTCATCAGCACATCTTTAAAGCTTATTTTCTCTTGCTCCGAACCTTTATTCAAAGTACTCTGAAACGAAATATTATCTATAACAGATGATATTCCCGTAACACTCATCCTTTATCTCCCCCTAATATTAATATAAGATGGTTCGATACTTATCTGCCTATCTCCAGTGCTTTCAATGCCATGGATTTAGTCACTTCGATAGAAGTGATATTTGCTTCGTATGCTCTTGAAGCTGAAATCAGGTTCACCATTTCGGTTACAACATCAACATTAGGCATCTGAACCATTCCGTTTTCATCTGCATCAGGATGTCCGGGATCATATACGCTCTTAAAAGGCGTTTGATCTTCAACTATGGCTGATACACGAACACCACCATTGCCATTGCTGATTAATTTTTTGCTGACACTTGAAAGATATGCAGAAAATGGAGTGTTTCCTTGTTGGGCTTCAAAAATAACAGTTTTTCTTCGATATGGTGTTCCCTCTTCTGTACGTGTAGTATTAACATTTGCAATATTTTCCGAAATAATATCCATTCTTAGCCTTTGCGCAGTCAAAGCAGACGCGCTGGCATGCAATGCACTGAAAAAACCCACCTTATATTAGCCCCCTTTTATAATCGTTCTAATTTTACTGAACTGACTGCTTAAGCGATTTATAAGAGTAAAGTATCTAATTGTATTTTCAGCCATAATAGCCATTTCTCTTTCAGGGTCTACATTATTGCCATCAAGGCGATAACTGTAATTACTGTTATCATAAATTACCCTTATGTTTTCGCTATTCGCTAGTTTTGATTTTGAATTAGAAATGCTGCTGTTTTTTAATTCAGAAGTGAAATACTCCTTAAATTGAACATCTTTTCTTTTATATCCAGGTGTATCAACATTAGCAATATTCTCAGAGATGATTTCATTGCGTTTCCAAGCAACATCCAATGCTTTCTCTATCTGTTCATTGGAAAATAATAATTTGCTTACCAAAATTCATCACCCCTTAATATTTCTCTTATGTTAAAAAATGTATATTTATTAAGCTATCTATTGTTATATTATCACACCAAATTTCGAAATACAACAAAAGTATGTTAATAAACTATCGAAATTTGTGTTATTTTATAATTTTTTACGGAATACTGTATATATAAATCGGCAAATTTAAAATTTAATTGAATATTTTGTAAGATGTAAGCCAATTGCACCATAACTTACTACTTATATAAATTCAGCTTTCAGCCATAATAGGTAGTGAGGAGGTGAAAAAAAGATGGCAAGAAGCAATTCCAACAGCAGAACTTCTTTTGATAACATGAAATTTGAGATTGCCAACCAGTTAGGTATTAACCTTAAACAGGGTTACAATGGTGACTTAACTTCAAGAGAAGCTGGGACAATCGGTGGTAATATAGTTAAAAAGGTTTTTGAAAGCTATACAGGAAACCAGTATCCTCAATATGATGTAACCAACAAGCAATAATAGTTCAAACCAACTTCGCTGATAATTTGCATTAAAGGTAAACCATATAAACCCCTGTCATTGACCAGGTGTTTCCCACTATCAGGGCAACTACGGACTTACACCAACCAGGCACGACCATAACGGACGAAATTAAGAGGCAGCAGGAACTAAAAAGGTTCCTGCTGTTTCTTTTCCTCTTTTGTATTCTTGTTTCGTTCCTCTTCTTCTTCCTTCTTGTTCATAACCATCGGGGCTATTTTATCCAACATGCTTGATATAAAGTCCATTACACGGTCAAGGGTAGTATTGTGCTCTACAGGCAAAAGTTTAATTGCATTGTTTTTACCTACTACAAGAAAAGCCACAGGGTGTATTTTAACACCTGCACCACTGCCCCCTGCAAAGGGAAAACCATCTTTATCGGAATCAGATCTGGAATCTCGTTGTCCCTGGTAGTCTCCTCCTCCGGCAGCGAATCCGAAAGTAACACGGGAAACCGGTATAATAACAGTATCGTCAGCAGTCTGGACTGCATCACCGACAATCGTATTGACATCCACCATATCGCGAATGCTTTCCATGGCGGTTTTCATCAATTCATCAATAGGATGTGCTTCCATCCTTCCACCTCCTTAATTTTTGGATCCATGATTATCCTTTACAATATTAGATAAAACTATTCAGCTTTTCTTTTATTTTTCACCTTTGATTCAAAATAATAGGTTAACACCAGCAATAAAGCCTTTAATATTACCACGCGCAAAATCACTTGAAATATCAGTTCATTTTTATCATTCTGAAAATCGGGATAAAGACCGTAATTTTGATGTTCAAATGTAAAGTGTGCTGAGAGGAAAATAATAATAAACTGCCACAGGATAATAAAAAAACCATACAAAATTGCATTTGCAGCCGCATCATCAACCGAAAAAGTTCCTGTGAGGGAAAGCTTTTCTATATGAAATATCTTGCCATTATTTTTTTTCATTGCTGTTTTTATTATGCCAAGAATTTTCTCGCGTTCCTTTTCTGCTTTTTGGGGTTTCTTCGGCTTCTCTGTGCCGCTTTTTACTTCGGCTATTTTAATATACTTAAGGATAATTCCTTTTACCGAATAAGTTACTCCGGAATTTTCAGCAATTACTTCAATGGATATCCTCAGGCTCATAAACAGAACAGATACAAAAACAGCAATAAAAAATAAAATAACCGGCAGGTACATTTTTTTCACCTCCAGGTTATTTTATCCAAATAGAACACCTTGTATACTTTTACTGCAACCTCATAGCCTGCCTGGAAATCAATATTTAACCACTTATTGGAAAACCAAACCTGTGCATGACATTTTTCCCGTTCCGCGTAACAAATGTTTTCAAACTGCTGCTCATGGTCCCGCATACGTTATTCTTCAATATTGCCAGGTATTTTCAGGTTCAGTTCAAATTCTTCATTCCTGTTGCAGTAAAGATTAATTCCATCGGTAGTGAGTCTTGCAACCTGTATACATGCACGAAGGCCTTTTTCAGGCTGTGTGGTACCGGTATCCGGGTGCGTAAAGTAGAAAATATATGCCTCATCGTTGCATACAACAACATCGGCATGATGCCCGACCGCATTATCCCATTTCCGCCCGCCTGGCTCATCGAGGATATTCTTTTTTCGCGTCCACCGGGTAAAATCCTCTGACGAATATACCCCCAAGCCTTTCCAGTAATCAGTGATAAGCCATTTCACGCCGCCCAATTCAAAGACATTCGGTCCTTCGTGAGATACATCGGTAATCTCGGGTCCCAAAACCTTCCAATGGTATAAGTCCTCACTGATGGCGCTGTATGTATGGCTATGATTGACTTCATCCTTATACCACAATTTATATACACCCGGCGAGATTTCATACACGCATGCATCAATCACCCTGTTTGAAGACAGTGGCAGAATGGATTCAAATTTCCATTCCCACATATTTTCGGCCGTATAATGAATAATATAGCGGTCCCATTGCCAGTCTGTGGGAACACCTCTAACATAGGACACATACATGTGATATTTTCCCCTCGAAAAAATAACTTCGGGTGCCCAGAAAGTATTCATTCCGGGTTCAAAATCCAGGTTTGGCAGCGTACCGCGGTAAAGCCAGCGAAAACCGTTTTTTGATGAGGCAACCCCTATTTTTGTTCCATGCACGGTAGAAACACCGATGTTGATTTCTGTCGCACGCCTCTGCGTATAAAGCATCCAAAAGCATTTTTCCTCCCTGTTATAGATAACAACAGGATCAGTGGGGCTGTCGTATATTGGATCACGGTATAAAGGAGCAGGCGGTACCTTTAATTTGTTCATTGGGTTATCCTCCTTTATATCTGGAAATTTCTTCTGCATAATAGCACAAGGCTAATCCACAGGCACCTCATTCATTACAACCTGTATTTCGTTCATGCTTAGCTGAGGCAAATCATTGAGAGAACTGAAACCAAATACCCTGAGAAATTCCTCGGTTGTACCGTAAAGTTTTGGCCTTCCAGGCCCTTCCTGCCTTCCAGCTTCACAAATCAGATTTTTTTCCAGCAGAGTTGCAATTACATTATCAGAATTTACACCGCGAATGTGTTCTATATGTGCCTTGGTTATCGGCTGGTGATATGCAATAATTGCAAGGACTTCATAAGCAGCCTGGGACAGCCCCTGCTTTTTTCTGCCTGTTCCTAAATATGCTATGTACTCGTCATATTCAGGTTTTGTGCACAGTTGGTACTTTGAACCCAATTGCCTCAGCATGATTCCCCTGTTCGAGCTTTTATATTTCATGTCCATACCCGACAGAATGCTTGCTGTTGTCTTCTTATCCTGACCGATAATCTCAGCCAGCTTTTCGAGCGGAACAGCATCCCCTGCAGAGAACAAAACTGCTTCAAGTGCTGCTTCAATCTCCCTTAAGTCATCCATATTATGAACTATCCCTTCCCTGTAATTTTTGGCTCTATGTATATTTCTCCAAACTCTTCCTTCTGCTCAATAGTTGCCTTACCCAGCTTGGCAATTTCCAGTGTGGCTAAAAAACCCGTCGCCACTTCAATCCGGGACATTTTCTTTAAATTATATATCTGTGAAAAACAAAGCCTTACGCCCCGTTTCAGTTTAGCCAGCAATTCCTTTATCTTCAGCCTCAGCGAAACCTTCTCCTGCCTGAGTATTCTGTTCATCTTCTGTGTAACATCATTTTGCCTGTCATAATAATCTTGCATGCATTTCTGATACCACTCCTTCAACAGGGTTGGTGAAACATCCAGGATTACTTCATAAGCTGATTCAGGCAAAGCTTCAGGAAGTTTATAATAAACCTTGTTCCATGTTCTTTCTCTTTCCTTCAGAATATCTGCAAACTCTTTCACTTTTTTGTATTCCACCAGCTTCATGATTAATTCTTCACGCGGATCTGCCTCTTCCTCCTCTTCTTCCTTTCTTGACGGCAGAAGAAGCTTTGATTTGATATGTAAAAGAGTGGCCGCCATTATAAGAAACTCGCTGGCTATTTCAAGATCCATCTCCTGCATCGCAAAAAGATATTCCATGTACTGATCGGTTATTTCAACTATTGGAATATCATATATATCAATCTGGTTTTTCTCAATTAAGTAGAAGAGCAGATCAAAAGGCCCTTCAAAGTTATTCAGTTTAATCGTATATACATCATGCAGCGAACCTGTAAGTTCACTTCCCATATTTATCCCTCACAGAAAAATTCCAATTATTTGTTCAGCACACCAGATCATGCTTTTTGCTATAGGCCGCGTAAAGAAAGAAATAACACTGCTCAATGCTGAAGGGAAAACCAATACGACCAGCAGGAAAATCATGCCTATATATCTTTCATACTGCATATAGCGAAAATACTTCTCTGCAGGCAAAACGCCGGAAAGTATCTTTGAACCGTCCAGCGGCGGCACTGGAAGCAAATTGAAAATTGCCAAATTTATATTAACCGAGAAAAACAGCCTCAAAAACTCAATGAAATACAGGGTAAAATTATCGCCTGCAATTATATTTCTGTATCCGACAATGTAGGTTATTTCAAATAAAAAAACACCGATAAATGCCATTGCCAGATTCGAAAGAGGGCCGGCGATGCTTACGAGCATTGTACCTCTTTTTCGGTCTTTAAAATAGACCGGGTTTATAGGTACAGGCTTTGCCCAGCCGATTTTTGCAACAACCATCATTATAGTGCCAATTGGATCAAGATGCCTGAAAGGATTCAAACTAAGCCGCCCCTGCACTTTTGCCGTCGGATCCCCAAGCCGGTATGCTATGTAACCATGAGAAAACTCATGGACGGTTAACGAAATAAGCAGAACAGGTACCATTAACAGAATATCTTCCAAACTTAATCTTAACATGGCATACTCCTTTTAGTTAATTAAAAAAACTTGCAATCAGTTCGATTACAGGATCAATAAATACCAGAATACCCGTTACAAAAGCGGTAGCCGCGGATATTAAAACGGCGCCTGCCAATAGATCTTTAACCTTCTTGGCCTCAACCGAATATTCCTTGGTTATCATATCAACTAAAGTTTCGCCGGCGGTATTTATCAATTCGCATACAAGTACAAAACCAATTGCAAAGCACAATGCAATCCATTTCTGTAACGGCAGTTCAAAGAATATTCCAAACACAACAACCAGAAGCGTTGCAAAACAATGTATTTTGAAATTTCTTTCGCTTATAAATGCCTCCTTTATCCCCTGACCGGCACATTTGAAACTATCCTTCAAAAATCTGTTCTTCATACTTTTCTCCAATTTTTTCATGTTCACCGGGGCAGGCCCATTAATGAAAGAATCTCCTCCTGTCTTTCTTTCATTTTTTCTTCTCTCTCAGGTATGATATGATCATACCCTAATAAATGAAGCATCCCGTGAACAGCCAGAAATGCCAGTTCTCTTTCAGCGGAATGACCATAAGCCTGAGCCTGCTCAATGGCTTTCGGAACAGATATAACAATATCGCCCAGGAAAAGTCTTCCCTGATCCAAATCCATTTCTCCCGGTTCCGAAATAAATACACCATCTTCCATATCCAGCATGGGAAATGAAAGAACATCGGTAACACTGTCTTTGTTCCTGTATTCCGAATTAATTCTGCGGATCTCATCATTCTCGACAAGAAGAATGGAAACAAGCACGGGAAATTGTACCTGCTCTTTATCAAGTGTTGCTTTCACCGCTTCTGTAATCAGTGTCTTTAGATCCTTAATTGGAAGGTATCTCTTCTTCAGTTTGTTTTGAATCGCTACTTTCATTTTCCTTCTCCTCTTTATCATCCAGAAAAGCGCTATATCTGTCCAACTCACTTAAGTTTGTCTTCTTCTCAAGATCAGGGTATTCGGTCCTTTCATGGAAAAAACCGCTTAGTACCGTCATGAACGCATTTGCAATTTCATTCATGTCCTTAAGGGTTAAGTCACAGTTGTCCAACTGCCCGTCATCAAGTTTATCCTTAATTATCTTTCTGATCAAGCCCTCAATCTTACCCTTTGTCTTATCCGGCAACGATCTGACCGCCGCCTCTACCGAATCCGCAAGAAGAACGACAGCTGCCTCTCTTGATTGTGGCTTTGGTCCTTCATATCGGAAATTGCTTTCTTTTACATCAATACCCTTGTCAACCTGTTTTGCCTTGTGATAAAAGTATGCAACCAAAGTTGTTCCATGGTGCTGTACAATTATATCACGGATGGCTTTTGGAAGTTTATGTTTTATTGCAAGCTGTTCACCGTCTTTTGTATGCGATGTTATTACAAGAGTGCTTAAATTAGGAGTTATCCTGTCGTGTGGGTTTTCGGACATTTGATTTTCCTTAAAGAAGCTAGGCCGTTTCAGTTTACCCACATCATGGAAATACGCGCCAACCCTTGCCAGCAATGCGTTACCTCCTATCTGCCTGACAGCAGCTTCAGCCAGGTTCCCCACCATAAGGCTGTGGTGATATGTTCCCGGAGCCTCCATAAGCAGCCGTTTTAAAAGAGGATGGTTAGGATCTGCCAGTTCCAGAAGCTTCAAAGGTGTTATCAGATTGAATATACCTTCAAAGAACGGCAGAATACCAATTGCCAGTATTATTGAAAGAATACCGTTTACAAATGCAATTCCGCCTTCATAAAAGATTGAAGTCCAATCTTTTTTTTCTATTATGCCTATACATGCCACCACCAGGATATTGACCGCTCCTATAACAAACCCCGACAGCGATATCCTTCTTCTTTGGTTTGCATTGGCAGACAGGAACGAAGCCACCGTACCGCTTATAATATACATAATTACAAATGTCAGGTTATCCCTGAAAATCAGCGACACTGACAAAGTAATAACCAGATTTACTATGACTGCAATCTGCACATTAAGGAATATCACTGTCAGTACCGGTGCAATGAATCCCAGTGTAATATAGGCAGAATACTCAGGAATAAATTCCTTTGACATAAACGCCAGAAATACCGTCAAAACAATAACACTTGCAACCAGCAGCAGTTCATTCCGGTTTTCAAATGTTTTCCTTGCAAAATGCTTCATAAACAACGCCAGAATTGCCCAAAGTATCAGTAAAATAGAAAACACCGAAACAAGGAAAAGGTAATCCGGCCCGTTTTGCTCATCCAGAAGCCCAAGCCTTCTCATAACATCAAGTTTGTCGGCAGTTATGATATCCTCCTTGCGGATAAACCTTTCATTCTTATATATCATTACCGGATTTTCAAGCTTATATGCTTCAATGAAGTCATTTTTCTGCTTTTCGGTCTCCTGCTCATCCACCATACTGTTTGGAATAAGCACATCTGAAAGAATAAACTTAGCAACCTGCTGCATTTCAAGGGAAGGGGTTTCCTCCTCAATTTTCATGTAGAATTCCTCAAGAATTTCAGAAAGATTATCGTCAGTTATTACTGTCGTGGATAATTGCGGGATGATTTGCCTAATCAGCAATTCTTTAAGCTGCTTGATATCCGGCTGTGTATCCCGCATGAACAGGTAACTCTGAAGCTCTTCCGGCATTTTGGCAAGAATAGGAATTTCCAGACTCACATTTTCCTGTTCCAGCATTTCGCCAAGACTTAATTCGTTTCCGGCTTCCATTATAGGTATAATTTTATCCCTCAGGCTGTCCAGCCTGTCAAAAAAATCGATTATATTTCCCGTCATTTGAGCATTTGCCCATTTCAGTTCCTTGATAACAGGAGGAATTTCTTTTACACGCTCAAGGGCAAGCTCTTCGGTTTTCATAGTATTTTCAATATCCCTGGGGGCACGGATATCAAACCCAGATGCCATGCCCAGGGTAAGCTTATATTTTTTCGGTGCGGCACCATTGGAAATCATAATGAAAACCAAAAGCAGAGAAACAGCACCAATAAGGATGCGCTGAAGAAAAGTATTGTTCCTTATGACTTGTCCAATCTTTTGAATGCTTTTATCCCTTTCTTTTTTTTCAGTCACATTATTCCCTGCCTTTCACCAATAATTAACAGGTTTTCCTTTCAGCTTTTCTTTACCTTCAGCCTGATACGGTTTTCATACAGCTCATAAGCGTTGATTATGCGCTGAACAAGCTCATGGCGGACGACATCACGCCCGCTTAAATATACAAACTCAATACCTTCCACATCCTTGAGTATTTTTTGCACTTCTATAAGCCCCGATTTCTTTTCTCCCGGAAGATCTATCTGAGTGACATCCCCTGTAACAACGGCCTTTGAACCCATGCCAATCCTGGTTAAAAACATTTTCATCTGCTCAGGTGTTGTGTTTTGCGCTTCATCAAGAATAATGAATGAATCATCAAGGGTGCGGCCGCGCATGTAAGCCAAAGGTGCCACCTCAATAATACCCTTCTCCAGATTCGTCATATACGCTTCTGGCCCCATTATCTGATACAAAGCATCATATAAAGGCCTTAGGTACGGATCAACCTTGTTTTGTAGATCACCGGGCAGAAATCCAAGCCTTTCACCTGCTTCCACCGCAGGCCGGGTTAATATTATCCTGCTTACGGCCTTTTCACGAAAGGCTTTCACAGCCATTGCCACTGCGAGAAATGTTTTCCCTGTGCCTGCAGGCCCAATACCAAAAACTACGGTATTCTTCTTTATCGCCTCTACATACTTCTTCTGCCCGTACGTTTTTGATTTTATAGGTTTGCCCCTTGATGTAACACAGACAAGATCCAAAGGCAAACCATCCGTTTCATCAATGTTATCCCCATTAACCGATATAAGATATTTTACATTCTGGGTTGTAATTGTCTCTCCCTGCTTAATAAGTTCCAATAACTTGTGTATTACTTCCAGCGCCTGATCAACTTTCGATTCAAAACCCGATATTTTTACTTCATTTTCTCTGTTGGTAATTTTAACATCCAGTGCGTCTTCTATAATCCGTATATTATTATCGTATTGCCCGAACAAGTTCATTTCGGTTTCAATATCAGGTATATCAATGTTTTTTTCTACGACCGCTTCCATCAATTCCCTCCGATTTCCTTCTGTATTGCTATATTTTCGGTACATTCAACAGTAACCTGTATATATTCCCTGCCCTCGGCAGTAATAACCTGCATTTGCTGATCAACTATCTCAGCTTCTTTAGGCACCATTTCCAAAATCTTATCCATTGCCATTTTATGCGCAAGCTCCCTTGCTTGTTCCTGATCAAGCACCTGCTCTTCCTCTTTCAGCTCATAATGTTTTTCAATTATAAGACCAAAAGGAAGCTTGAAACGGTTCCCTATTACAGGAGCTTTATCCACTATGCCCGTTTCATATAATTCAAACGGATTATTTCCTAACGGGAGCCTGATTCTGAAATCAAGGAAATATACACTGTATTTATTCCACTCAAGCCCAGTTTTTATCCTGTTAATCTTCTTTACAGGTACCTCCTTTTCCGCTTCATACCAGGTACGTGCAAGAACCTCTCCCATCGCATGTACCTGCTTTGAACCAAATTCAGGGTGTATGCTTTCCAGTACACCCGATATCAGCACCTGGCCCTTTTTAACAGTATCCCCTTCTTTCACCAGTGTCAAACCGTTTTTAGCCATGATGGAAATAATTATCCCGTCTCTTTTCGCAACCACATTACATGGCTGTTCAACAGGTATCACAACCGGCGGCTCTATTCCTTCCCTTACCGTAATAAGGAGCTTCGTTCCTTTTATCTCAACCCCCGTCCATGCCAGTTCCCGGTTTTTCAGCATTAATGTGTCTGCTACATATTTAGGGTCAATAGACCTCTTTGTTGCTCCCCTGAATATTCCCATCCCATTTAATTGCTCCATCAATACATCTGTATTTATGTTGTAATTTCCCGTGATTTCAATGGACCAGATAATTGATGTCATCAGATATATCAGCACTGCGAAAGCAACAAGGCCTATAACAAAGCCCTTTCTTCTTTTATATTTCCAAATAATATACGGCAGCCCTTTTTTTTCTTTTATCCGCACTCTGCACCGCGACTTTCGCGCTGCCGAACGGGCATTCTTAAAGCCGCGGATGCTCATTTTCATAGTGACCTCGGTAGGACTCAGCCTTTCGATATCCCAAAGCAAAATCTGCCTGCGGGTGCAGATATTTATAAACTTTTCTACCGAAAATCCACTTACAATAATAATAACATACCCTTTAAAATAATGCCATAATCGAATAAGGAACATATGACCTCCACAAAATGCGTATACTCCAAATCATGGAATTTCCATAACTAGACAACATAATCAATATTGTCTATATCGCCTGTAATGATGATGTCTTCATTTGTAATCTCGCGTATCTTCATATTTTTGCCCGTAATTGTAATAATCCCGTAATTCGAATTTATTCTTACAATCTCGTTTGTAAACTCGATAATGCCGCGGTAATTTTCTATAAAAACTTCTTTTCTTCCTACAGTTGTAATTTTCGGGCGGTCAGATACAATTTCTTCCGGTATTTCCAGCATTCTTGCCACTTTTTCCTTTACAGTCGCGGATTCTTTCTTTCTTTTAACCGTTTTATCCTTTTTTCTCCTTTTCATTCACCTTCACCCCGTGCAATCTTTATAAGGTCAAACACATCTCCAAACTCATAACCTTTTTTTCTTGCATCTGTAATAATACGATCAAGGGCTTGGGCATTATCACTGGAGACTGCATGCAACAGCAAAATTGCTCCATTATGAAGGTTTGGCATCACGTTATTATATGCATGCTCCCAACCTTTCTGGTTGTTCCTGTCCCAGTCCTTATAGGCAAAACTCCAGAAGACATTTATATAACCCATTTCTGAGGTGATTTTAAGGGAACGCTCGCTGTATTCGCCCTTCGGAGGCCTGAGGAAAACCATATGTTTTTTAAATTTCTCATAAAAAACCCTGTCCAGTTCCGATACTTCATTTCTCATTTTTTCATCACTGAGGGTTGGAAGGCTGAAATGCCCCACGGTATGATTTCCTACCGCATGCCCTTCCTCCACCATTCTTCTTACCAAATCCTCGTGCTGGTTCAGATATGGGCCTGTGATAAAGAAAATCGCATTGACATTATGTTTTTTCAGGCAGTCAAGTATGCCCGGGGTATACCCGGCTTCGTACCCTTCGTCAAACGTAAGATATATTACAGGTTTGCCGGTGTCTGCAATGTATATGCCGTTATACTTTTTTAACAGCTCGGGCGCACCAGGATCGGCCTGGGGGGTTTTATTATCCTTTGCCCTTACGATTCCCCAGCCTCTTATCCTGTTTTCATCACCGGTACCTGCATGATAGATATTGGAAGCAGGCAGGCCATTTTCGCTTAAAGCTGAAATTTCATTTTCAAAATCGAGATCGTTAAAGCTAAGCTCAAAAAGTGTTTTATTCTCGCTCTTTTGCATGTAATCGGGCCAAATGGCATAAGCAATTACCGACGCAATTATTATGAGCGCAAAAGGAATAACAACTGCTTTTCTTTTCATGACTTTTTACCCCAATAAAAAAAGAGCTGTCCTTAAGTTACAGAATTAAAGCCACTTAAGAACCTGAACGGATTTTGTCCGGTTAAACAACAATCCTTTCAATAGCTCCTCAAAATTCCTATTACTATATATATAATTTTTTTATAAAATAATTACAGGCTTATTCATTAATCAACAGGACTCAGGAGATCATAGCGCAGAACCGTGCCGTCATTGCGTACAGCCGGTATAATTATATTATCATCCTTTTTTATGTCTACTTTGACATTCCAGTAATTCAGCATATCAACAACACCGGCCATAACTGTTAATGAATTTTCCAGCTTATCAGGATCGGCAATGGCTTTTATAACATATGGAGGCAACAGTTTTCTGCCGTTAACTACCATATAGCTTCCGGCCCGCCTTACTTCGCTTGTAGCAATAATTCTTTCCTCATTTACCGCCAGGGCTTGCACGTCAGCAGCCCTCAGTTCATTTAAAACAGTAAGTATGCTGTAGTCATCTATGGGAGTATTGTCCATACTTTCAAGTGTTACAATAATGCCTTTACCTTTTACTGTTTTAAGCCCCGCAAGGATTTCCAGCTGCTCATTCTCTTTTTTAAGCTCCTGTATGGTTTCATTTTCACTGTTGGTACCGGTACGAAGGTTATCAAGATCTTTTTGGAGTTCATCTATTCTCTTTTGCAGCTGTTTATTGTTCTCCTGCTCGCGCAAAAGATCTGTAATCAAATCATTAACACGCTGCTGTTCATATACGGCAAGCGAATTATTGACTTTTACGCTTCTATACTGCATGGCAATAATTATTCCTAATACAAGGCAAACAACAGTTAATGCCGCTTCTCTGAAAAACTTCATTTCTCCACTACCTCCAGCCCGGATATCATATCTTCAATATTACCATAAGTTTTATATCTGGGTATAACAATCTCGGATTCCTTACGTATATCCACCTGTATATTGTATATCTTCAGGATAATAACTGCTTCGCACTCTTCAAGAGCATTGTACAGCTCCTCGGGATCGCCTATGGCTTTGATGACATATGGGACCGGGTAACGGGTCCGGTTTATAAGTATTGTAGGCCCGGCACAAAAATGTTTGCTGGTGGCAATGATTCGCTCGTCATTTATAGCTATGGCCTGAGCCCCTGCAGTTCTTAAAGCATTCAGTATCTGAACAATATCCATATCGTGGATGATTAACTGGCTTGGATCCATTTCATTCCTTGCCGGAGCATCATTTAATGTAATGACCACACCACTGCCCTTGACATCTGTGAGGCCGTTTATTACCGACAGTTCATACCTTTTATTTAAAAGCTCATTTAATACCGGGTTTCCATCATTACTGATCTGCCTCATTATTTCATCTTTTTCTTTTTCCAGCTTCTGCAGTTCTTCCAGTAATTTAATACCCTCATTTTTAGCCTGTTCAAGTTCAAGGGACAACGTCTGCACCGATGTTTGCCCCGAGGCATTCTGCTGTTGGGCAAGCAAAACCGTTCTGAACTGCATTGTAATAACCATACCGAAAAGGAGGAATACCACAAAAAGAGCTCCCTTCGCATTGCGCATTTTATCAACCTCCCTTTCCAAAAAATATGCAATAAGCATTATCCCAATTTTATGCCAAAAACCGGGAAAGTTTGTTCATGCCTGTATTATTATCAAAACCATGATTATATTGTAAAGATTTTTAAAGCAATATACAATACTTTTCCTCAAGGTATATGGAGCCCATATGACTTGAAGCCAATGAAATGATTCAGGAACTGGCTGTATAAGTTAAAAATTATACAGTTCAAACAGCTTGTAATTTTCAACTATGTCAATTACTTCCTGAATTGAATTCAGGTTAAACTTGGTAAGAATACTCCCTATTTTCGGAACAACTTCTGTCCCGTTTTCCTTAAATTTGTCCAGCAACGAAATATCATGGCGTAAAGCTTTCAGCAACTCCATCTCTTCCCGTGAGAGGTGGGAAATTGCATGCAAAGTATACATTAAGCTCAGTCTTTCGGCCTTATACTCAAACGAAATGTCTCCTGCGCTTTTCATGGTTCTTTCCTCTCTCTATATATTACATTACTAATTATTGCCACAAAAATCAGCTTTAAACACACTGCAGCAATTTAATCCGGGATTTTTGCCCTTTATACAAAATATACAAATACATTATATAAAACGATAATATTTCTATACAATGTAATATATAGAGAGAAAATTCACTGCCAATGGTGTAATTTGCACAAAAACTATTCAGCGGGTATAATGCCCTGGTTAAGCCACTGGAGGAACTGCTCCTCGGTTATTATAGGAATCCCCAGCTCTTTTGCCTTTTTGTTCTTCGTTGATGCCGAATTCTTGTCATTATTTATCAGATAATTAGTTTTTGACGTAACCGAATCGGTTACCTTTCCTCCCCTCTCCTCAATTACGCTTTTCAGCTCTGCACGGTTTTTGAAATGATTTACCGCACCGGTAATAACAAAAGTGATATTTTCAAACATCAGGTTTTCATTCTTGGTATTTTCCTTTTCAAGCTCTATTTCGCTGAGAAGCTCTTCTATTCTTTTTCTGTTTTTTTCAATCCCGAAAAAGGCAACATACTCCCTGGCCATTATATCCCCTATGCCGGTTATATTAATAAGCTGTTCATAGGTCGCATTTTCTATCAGGTTCCAGTCATAGTTAAAATAACTGCATATTCGCTTTGCATTTGAAAGGCCAATATTGGTTATTCCCATGCTGTAAAGCAGCCGGACGGCATTCGTTTTGCGGGCCCTGTTAATCGAATTGATTAAATTGCTGTATGATTTCTCTCCGAATCCATCCATCTCAACTATTTCATCTTTAAATCTTTCCAGCCTGAAAATATCCACATAGTCTTTAATAAAGCCTTTTTCCACGAATTTTTCTATTGTTGCTTCCGAAAGGCCGTCAATATTCATTGCATCCCTGCTCACAAAATGAGTAAGTGATTTGATTTGCTTTGCCAGGCATTCACTGTTGATGCAGTAAAGGAACTTTATTCCGTTCTCCTGCCGGATTGTGGTTTGACCTCCGCACACAGGGCAGTTCTCAGGAATTTTCACATTTCCGCTTTTTGTTAAGTTATAAGCTATCTGCGGAATTATCATATTAGCCTTGTAAACGCCTATTGTGTCCCCAATTCCAAGATTAAGCGACTCCATAACACTGACATTATGTACGCTGGCTCTTTTAACTGTAGTCCCTTCAAGCTCAACAGGTTCAAAAACAGCGATCGGGTTTATCAGACCCGTTCTTGAAGCGCTCCATTCAATATTAACCAGCTTTGTTTCCCTTATTTCATCCTGCCATTTAAAGGCAATGGAATCCCGGGGGAATTTGGCGGTCGTGCCCAAGGAACGGCCATATTCTATATCATCATAAGCCAATACAAGGCCGTCGGCCGGAAAATCGTTATTGACAATATGCTCTGAAAACCAGTTTACAGCCTGTTCCAGGTTTGACGCATAAACTTCCTTAAAATCCACCACGTCAAAGCCCTGGCTTTTAAGCCACTTCAACTGCTCACCCCTGGATTTGTCCAGGGCGGGATCATCAATTTTTACAATATTAAATGCAAAAAAGTAAACATTCCTCTCTGCCGTAATCCTGTTATTAAGCTGCCTTACAGAGCCGCTGCACAGGTTTCTTGGATTTTTATACTTTGCATCCACATCTTCTATTTCCCTGTTGATTCTTTCAAAGTCCGAATACCGGATAACTGCTTCCCCTCTGAGCACAAGATTGCCTTTATAAGAAATCTTAACAGGCAGGTTTTTAAAAACCCTGGCATTATTGGTAACCACTTCACCTACTTCACCATTGCCACGGGTTACAGCCTTTACAAGAGCCCCGTCAGAGTATGTAAGGACGATGGTAAGACCATCCATTTTCCACGACAAAATACCCTTTTTATCTCCAAGCCACTCTACCAAAGTATTGATTTCTTTTGTCTTGTCCAAGGAGAGCATGGGCTGCTCATGAGCTTCCTTCGGCAAACTGCTAAGCAGCTCATACCCAACGTTTACTGTAGGGCTGTTTGAAAGGACAATACCCGTCTCCTTTTCCAGCCCCAACAGTTCATCATACAGTTTATCATATTCAAAGTTGGACATTATCTCGCGGTTTTCCTGGTAATATGCTTTCGATGCTTCATTCAGCCTATTGACCAACTCTTTTATCCTGTTCAGCTTATTGTCCATACCTATCCCCTTACTGGTCCACCAGTATTTTATATACATCGTCTTCCTTGAATGCTCCCATTGTTTCCAGGATACGCATTGTTCCGTTAAAAATCCCCTGGACCATATTATCCCTGAATTCGTCGGATTTAAGACGTTCATGATCTGCTTTGTTTGTGATATATGCGGTTTCCACAAGCAATGCCGGCATATTTGACATACGCAGTACAGCATAGTCCTGAACCGAAATGCCGTTATAATTTGTATCTGTTACAGAATTTATTTCCTCGCCCATAATTTCGGCAAACTGTTTGCTTGTAAACTCACCATGTGTCTTTCCATAATGGTAAATTTCAGTGCCGTTATAGACATCCCAGTTCTTTAACTTTGTATCAAAAGCATTAACATGTATGCTTACAAAGAATGTTGCCCCTGCTTCATTTGCCAATCTCGGCCTTGCCCATAAGTCTTCCTTCCAGTAGCTGTGGAGTTCTTTATCCTCTTCCCTGGTCATCATGACCTTAACCCCGGCTTCTTCAAGCTTATCTCTTAACCTGAGGCTCATATCAAGGACTATATCCTTTTCATAGAACGTTTCATCATAAGGTGATACCGTTCCCGGGTCGCGTCCTCCATGTCCGGGATCTATGCATACCAATACGTCACGCAGCACCTTTCCAGCAGGCAATGGCGTTGGAGCCGGCGTAGGAGACAGTACAGGTGTTGGTGTGGGAGTTGGTATAGGCGTAGGAACCGGAGTAGGGGAAGGAGTTGGAGCAATGGCATTCATTACTGCTTTTATAGCCCTGAACTCACCGCCAGAAATTACGTAAACAGCAATCAGGCATAGTAAAACAACAAATAACACGGCAAAAAACCTGGGTGTATTTTTTATGCGAAATCTTCTGCGTTTTTTATAATATATATTCATAAAACCGATTATGCGGCTCCTTCCTTAAGAGTATAGACTGATGCAATGCCTTAAGCCCATTTAACCACATTATGGAATACCACCATTTTAACTGCATAATAAACTCTAATACCCAATATGCTATTGTAATATAATATAATATTAAATGGTACTATAAAATTTTTAATTTAAAAAGACCCATTACATAATTTTGATGTAATTAATTCACTGCAAATATCTGTCAATATCATCAAAACCGATATTTTTATGCAGGGCAAGGTTTATACCGTTTGCAACCACCTTAGAAACACGTTCAATCACTTCATCCATTTCCTTTGGTGTTACAACCAGGTTCCCACCGTATGGCTCAAGAACTTCCCGGATTAAATTGTATTTATCATTCTCATCCAATTCCTTAAGCATTTTGTAAAAATCCGATCCTTTATCGGAATGAGCCATCAGATTGTCTATAACAAGCTCAATAGTGTCATTTGCCATTGTAGCCGCATCCACAACCGTTGGAACTCCAATTGCAATAACCGGTACACCAAGGGTCTTTTCGGACAATTCCCCTCTTTTGTTGCCCACACCTGACCCTGGTGATATTCCGGTATCGGCAATCTGTATCGTGGTGTTTATGCGGTTCATTTTTCTTGATGCCAGCGAATCGATGGCAATAACAAGGGCGGGTTTTACCTCATCGACTACGCCTTTAACAATATCACTTGTTTCAATGCCTGTCAGTCCAAGAACTCCCGGTGCAATTGCACACACAGGCCTCACCCCGTCATCCACTTGTTCCGGGAGATATTCATGCAAATGCCTTGTTACCATCAGGTAAGAAGAAACCTTCGGCCCCAAGGCATCGGGGGTTATATTCCAGTTTCCAAGTCCAACAACAAGAACAGTGTCATTATCCTTAAGTTTTAACAGTTGCTGAAGTTCAAAAGCCACAGCGCGGCAAGTCATCTCGTACAAATCCCGGTCGTTCTCCTTTAACCTCGGGACATCAAGAGTAATGTAATTGCCCATGGGCTTGCCGATATTCTTTTCACCTGCCGGGGATGTGATCTTAACCCTTGTGACATGAATGTCCTTGTTCCCGTCTTCGGTCACCTCCACCCCTTCAGCATAAGGGTAAGTTGTTGCAGTCCCGGATCGCCGTATATTTTCCTGGTTTTTCTCATGGACTTCCAAAGCAAGGTCGGTGCGTACTCCACCGAATTGATTCCTTAATAATTCGTCCATAGTTTCTTTTTATACCTCCATAACGTATATTCTAAAAAATTTTAATTATTCATGACTATTCTCTGCAATTTAGTATTAACTATTCAGTTTCAATGTCTGATTAAATGCTTATGGCAAATTATGCCATCACCGCAAAGATATTTTGCATTACTGATAAAAATCATTTCACTTGCGTCAGCTATTGTGCATAGCAAGGAAACTTCCAGCTGATGCAGGACCTGCGGAAGGCATCTTCAAAAGTCCTGCCTGCCCTGCTTAAATGCACCGGTCTTGCAAATAAAGCGACTTTTCGGGCATTGCGCATTAAATACTTTAACAAAACGCATTTTAGCACAATTTTTCACATGCTATAAATTGATACCATCCTGTATTAAAAAAAACTTGCCAAAAGCAAATCTTCATGCTATCATAACAACGTGCCACATTATGACCACATACAGATACCTATGTTTTTTTTAAGGATTGTGCTATAATACTTATTTGGAATTTGTGCAATTACATCATAAATTTGCTGTAATGCCGGGGCGGGAGCCCATTTTTAATCTCGTTATTATATAGAGTTGTTGCTGGGAGGTGAAACAATGCCTAATACAAAGTCCGCTATTAAAAGAGAGAGGAAAATTAAAGTAAGAACTGCGCATAATAAAGCAAAGCGTTCCGAATTGAAAACCGTTATCCGCCGTTATAAAGAAGCACTTGCTGCCAACAGCAGCAACAAGGAGGAACTTTTGAAACTGGCGATTAAGAAATTGGATAAAGCGGCTTCAAAGAACCTGATTCATAAGAATAAAGCCTCCAGGAAAAAGTCACAGCTTATGAAAGCTCTTAATGCAGCACAGGCTGCAAATAATTAATCTGGTATGCAATTTGTACGCCTTTGCTGATGTGAATAAGATAAGTAAGCTTTAAGGGCAGGTTTTTACCTGCCCATGTGACTTTCAGGTATTATTTCATATTCTTGATATGTATATCTTTCATTTCAACCCCTGCGTGCCTTATTACTATGTCAGAGATCTGCGCTGTTTCTGTCTGGGATAAACTGTCTGCTTTTACCACAAGATCTACGGTTCCTGTAGAACCCATGATGACAACTACATCTTCAATCCCTCTTTGTTTTATTAATGATTCAATTGTGGCTTCTATTTCGGATCGCCTTACCAAATCAAGATATTCCTGCTGAGCCTGAGCGGCCACTTCATCGCCGGCGGTTGCATTGCTTGTAAGTTCCTTTAACTCTTCTTTCTGCTTGCTTCTTATTGCCTCCCTTTCAAGCCTTGCCTGTGTAAAATAGTCATTTTCGGTATTATCAGCAACGTTTTCACTGCCTGACCCTGAACTGTCGGTCAAATTAACGCCGTTTCCCGTTATATTATCCACATAAACAGCCTCTCCGAGACGTTCCTCATCGTCATCCTTGGATGAAAAACCCTTCTCACCATATAGAAATTGAAGAACTCCTGCCGTTATTATCACAAGAACCAAAGCAACCACTATAATCTGCTTTTTATTCATTATCACACCACCTTTATATATTTAAAATTATTTTCTTTTTAAAACCTGAATCCTGTGCCTGGGTATTCCCAGCAGAGCTTCAACAGCATTTATAATATCCTGGCGGACGCTGCTGCTTCCGGCTCCGTCAGCAACCACCACAACTCCCTTTACCTCAGGCATAATCCTCCGGATGACGACAGGGACACGCCCTGTGCCACTGTCCATAAATACCAGTTCGTTTTGCACTTTTTTTTCATCCGACTTGTTGAACGTCTCTGTACCGTCCTGTTGTTCACGCAGTACAAATTCCTCAGTCTGGTTATACGCATGCACCACCTCTCCATCCGAATTCCATGTCACCATAACCTTTACATTTCCTGCTCCCTGTATCTCGGACAGGATTTTTTCAAGTTTTTTTTCAAACTCCTCCAGCTCGTCCTGAGCATTATTGGATGACAAAGCGATTGCATCCACATTACCGGCCTTTTTTTCGGATTTTTTATCATCACCGAAAAGAGAACCGGCTATTATGATAATTATTACGCCAATGATTAAGATTATGACTAAATTTTCAATTCCCCGTTTACCTTTTTTGTTCTGAAAATAATCTTTCATGTTTTCAAACCAGTTTGGCATAATATCCCCTCAATCCCCTTCTTTTATCTGAATGATTATTTTATCTTCATCAAGAGAAAGCGCCTGTTTCAGCTCATTTCGGATATCATCCAGCAGCTCCTGCCGGTTTTGAATGTTTTTACCCGCCCTGTCAATTAAAAGATTTAAATAGAGTTTACGTATTTCACCGAATTTGCTTGAAGAAACATTTTCGTTAAGCACAACATCCACCTCTGCTTTAATTATTTGCCTGCTGCTTTCCAATCTGCTTTTTATGTCAGAAACAAGCATGCTCCGGTATAATTCCAGCACCTGCCTGTTTTGCTCCTCTTTCAGGGAGTCAGCTGTGTATTTAAAACGGTTATTCAGGAGATAAAACTCATCCCGCCAGCCTGCGAATGATGCAGGTACACCCTTGCCTATCAGCTGGAGAACGGGGTTTATCATGACAAACATAACAATAAATCCGGCTACAAGCTGAGTGAAGTTCCTTATTTTCCCTTCAGGCATCAATAAATCAAGAATTACCATAAGAATTGCAACAGCAGCGATATTAAGCACCCAGTTCCTGATTTCATCCATAATATCATTTTCTCCCCGTGTTATTGCATCATTCCACTGATTCCCCCGGCTCCAAGCAAAGCGCCGATTGACAGCAGAAACATAAATATTGAAGCACCTACCACACCCAGGACAACATTCATGCAATCAGATACATCTGTAATACAGTCGAAAAAACGCTCCTCTGCAAACGGTTCGATAATTGCGGCAGCAAATTTATACATCAGTATGATAACAAACATCTTTATTATAGGAATACAGCAGGTTACCAAAGTGACGATCATTGTAACAACGCCTGCGGTATTTTTGACAACAAGAGCGCAGCTTATAATGGTATCTGCCGCATCTGCCATATACTTGCCTGCTACCGGAATAAAGGTGTTTATAGCGGTCTTTGCCGTTTTCACGGCAGCTCCGTCTATAATAGCCCCGCTTACTCCCTGTATCGCAACCAATGAACCGAAAAGCACCAGTATTCCCTTAAGGCCCCATGTAACAACTTGCTTTAGCAACGAAGCCATACCTGTAATTTTAATTTTCTCGGACAGACCGCTGACTATAAACAAAATGCCTGCCATAAGGCACAACGGCAAAAATACATTCCTGAACACATTAACAGCAGCCTGTATTGCAAACAGCAAAATGGGCTGCAATGTACTTCCGGACACTACATTGCCGCTGGATATCAGCAAAGCAAGCAACGACGGTATTGCAAAACCCGTTATGTTGTTAATTGCATCCAAAACTTCACCCGCATAACCCAGAACACTTTGAAACCCTAATGCAAGCATTGTGACTACGGCGGCATAGCAAGCGAAATAGGCCAGTTCACCAACTGCACTGTCTTTGAATGAGCCTTGCAAATTTTTAATGAATGCCGATAAAAACACTATTACTATCAGCTTTAAAACAAGTCTGAAGTTGTCTTTTACTTCTGCTATGAAAATATTCAATACTTTATTGGGCAGCTTGTCCATACTGTCTTGAACATTGCCGGATACGAGCTCCTTCATTAATTGTCCTGCCGAATAATACGGAAAAAGCTCCTTTGCTTCATCGGACATGCTTTCTTCAAGTTTTTTCTGCAGGTTTCTTATTTCACCGCTTTCCAGCTGCGTACTGACAATATCTTCCATTATCGAGGCATCCTCGGCTTTTGATACGCTTGGGAATGCAAAAACCAGCAGGAAAAATCCGATGCATATTATATACATGACTGTTTTTATATCAGAAAACCAGTAATTCTTCATTTCCGATACTCCTCAGGCGATAATGCTACAGCAACCCGATAATAATGTTCATCACGGATGTAATAACCGGCATTGCAGTTATTATTATCAGAATCTTGCCTGCAAGTTCAATTTTGGTTGCAATTGCATTCTGTGAAGCGTCTCTGCAACTTTCTGCCGCAAACTCGGTGATATACGCCATTCCGATTATTTTAAACAGCGTTGAAATATAAACACCACTGATATCGGCCCTGTCTACGTAAATTCCTATCAAATCCAAAACAGTCCTGATTCTTGAGGCAAGAAAAACCATTACCATCGCGCCAAAAACAAGGGATATCTGGAGTCCCATTTCAGGCCGGTGGTTTTTTAATATTAATATTAAAATGGCCGATGTGATTCCAAGTACTCCTATTCTGATTAACTCCATTGCCGATTACTCCCGATATACTAAAAATTAAAAAGCGCCTTTACAGTATTAAAAAGATTTGCAATTTCCTTTACTACCATCAGAAGTACAACCACTAGCCCTGCGAGGGTTGTCATCATTGCCTGCTCATCCCTTCCCGATTTTGTAAGAAGAGAATTTAGCACTGCTACCAGTATTCCGACTGCCGCTATTTTGAAAATCAAATCTATATCCATATTCATCCCCTCATATCAATACAAGTACAATTGCAAGCCCACCGAGTATGCCTAAATTTTTATAAAGCTTTTCCTTGCGTGTTCTGTCCTCTTCTGCTTTTTTCTCCTGCAGGGAGAATTTTCCATGCATCATTTTAATAAATGAACTTTGGCTCGCCCTGTCTGTTTTTCCCAAAACATCCCCTATTTGCGAAAGCAGCGCCCATTCTTCATGTTCTATGGGCCAGTAGTTCTTAAATTCATCAATACATTTTTGCCACGCCAAATCAATTCCTTTTTCTTCGTCTTTGCTTATCTCATATACACGCCTTGAGAATTTTGATAATGGCGTATCCCTGTTCTGGGAAAATTGCAGCAAGGCTTGTCCCAATGGGCGGCCCATATAATGGATTTCATTTTCCAGATCCATCAAGAATGATTGTATCTCCCTGATGTACTCTATCCTCTCGGTGAGCCTTCGGGAATATGTAAAGCCTACCATCGTTGAGCTCCCTAAAATTAAGAGGCTGCCTACGATCTTTGCAATCCACACTAAGGACATTTCCTTCACCATCCATAACTTTTATCTGATACTGGAAGCCATTATTTACAGATATGGCAATAAAGCGTTCAAAACAATGCTCATTGAATAATTCACTGAAACCGCGCCTTTCCTTCAGGCCGTCTACATCGTAACCATGGGCGGTGGCTATCAGGCGAATTCCTGCATTCATCACCTGGAGGACTGTTGAAACATCATCGGGATTGCCTAATTCATCCAGCGCAATGACACCCGGGCTCATGCTCCTGAGAAGCATTTCCATTCCCTCTTTCTTGCTTATCCCATTAATAACGTCTGTACGGCAGCCTAAATCATTTTGCGGAATTCCTCTGAAACATGCGGCTATTTCACCTCGTTCGTCAATTACACCAACTTTCAGCCCGTTAAAAATACCTTCAATTCCGTTGCTTACAGTACGTATGATATCCCGAAGAAGAGTTGTTTTGCCCATCCCGGGCGGTGAAATAATTAAAGTGTTATAAACGTCTTCGCTGCTTTTGAATATGCTTTTGACAATCCTGTCCCCGAAACCTATAACTTCCCGCGCAATGCGGACATTCAGCGAGGATATGTCCCGGATATTTATAATCCTGCCGTTCTCCACAACAGGGGTACCAACCAGTCCAATGCGATGCCCTCCCCTTATTGTAATGAAGCCTTTGTTTATGTCGTCCTGGTATGCGTAATAAGAATTCTCACATATTTTAAAAACCATATCAGAAAGCTCGTCCATTGTAACAGTAAAGCCGTTATTTGCGTTAGTGAATACAAGACCGTCCTCCCCCAGAATCAAATCCTTTCCGAAGCAGGACAGCATTACGGGTTTTCCTGCGCGAAGCCGTATCTCTTCAATTTCCTGAAGAATGGACTTGTCCAGATTTAAAACAGCTAATTTCACTTTTCCCGGCAGAAACGGAATAACATCGGTAATAATGCGGTTTATTGCTGAGTTTTTCAAATGCATGGCGTACCTCCTTGATTCTTCTGTAGTATGCGCTCAAAACAAGGCTGTCCGTTTTGATTAAATTCTATGCATATGGGTTTTCAAATATTACTCGGGTTTACGAATTTATGGCAATAAAAAAAAACCACCCCAGATATGTCTGAGATGGTTCATGCTCAGGATTTTCAGAATTAAACTCTTTCCATGTATTCCCCTGTACGGGTATCAATTCTGATAATATCGCCCTGATTTACAAACAGGGGCACTTTAATTTGCGCTCCGGTCTCTACTGTTGCAGGTTTGGTTGCACCTGTAGCAGTATCTCCCTTGAAACCGGGCTCGGTATGTGTTACCTCAAGCTCAACAAATATAGGTGGTTCTACACCAATAACCTGTTCCTTGAAAAACAATACTTTACATGTTGTATTTTCTTTTACAAACTTCAGCGCATCACCAATACTGTCTGCATTCAACGGCATTTGCTCGAAAGTTTGCTCATCCATGAAATAATACAAATCCCCGTCATTATATAGATACTGCATATCTCTTCTGACGATTTGCGCACGCTCAAATTTGTCGGTAGGACTGAATGAGCGTTCAATTGTAGCACCTGTTATAACATTTTTCAGCTTTGTGCGTACAAATGCGGCGCCCTTACCTGGTTTAACATGCTGAAACTCAATTACCTGAAAAACCTGATCTTCCATTTCAAATGTAACGCCGTTTTTAAATTCTCCTGCACTTATCATTACTTATCATCCTCTCAATTCTTAAATAAACACCATAAAATATGGGTCGATTAATACAAAAAGGAAATTCATCATTTTTTCTAACCAATTGATATAATAAATGAAAACAGAGCCTTTGGCAAGGACTTATTCCTTTTTCTTATAATTAAAAGCTCTCCCTGAATTATAACACAATTAAATCCTTTTTGGATTTTGTAAGGATCTTAAGCCCCTTGTCGGTCATTAAAACAGTATCTTCTATGCGGACTCCGCCAACACCTTCAACATAGATTCCCGGTTCTATTGTAAACACCATACCGCTTTTTAATATATCATCACCCCTCGGCGATACCGAGGGCTTTTCATGGATCTCCACACCCACGCCGTGGCCCAGGCCATGACCGAAACACCTTTCATAGCCTGCATTGTATATAATGCTCCTTGCAACATTATCCAGCTCCCTTCCGGTCATACCGGCTGCGGCATTTTTTATTGCTTCGAGCTGGGCTTTAAGCACAATATTGTATATATTCAAGAGTTCTTCAGATGGTTTGCCGATAAAAACCGTTCTGGTAATATCCGAGCAATATCCTTCGTAAATGGCGCCAAAATCCAAAACAACGGCATCTCCGTTCTTAAGTTCGCGCGTGCCGGCAACTCCGTGGGGCAGCGCAGAACGCGGGCCAGACGCTACTATTGTTTCAAACGATGTTCCCTGTGCACCCAGCTTTTTCATTTTATATTCCATCTCGCCTGCTATGTCTATTTCTTTTGCGCCTGGTTTCATAAAAGGAAGTATATACTCAAAAACTTCGTCTGCAATATCGACAGCCTTTTGGATTTTTGCAATTTCACCTTCATCCTTTATCATGCGCACATCGTTCAGTTTCTTTTGCATATCCCGGAAGGCTTTAACCCCCGCCAAACTGTCCTGCATGCTTTTATACCCCGAAAATGTAACATCATCGCCCTCTATTCCAAGCTCACGAATGTTTTCATCCATGCATAAAGCGTTCAGGGTATCGTTTGCACTTTTTTCATATTCAATAACCTCTATATTCGGGAATACCTGCTCCCTGGCCTGAACAGTATAGCGGAAGTCCACTATGAGATATGCTTTTTCCCTGGTTACAAGACATTTTGACGTACTGCCTGTAAAATTGGTGAAATAAAAAGTGTTTTGCCTGCTTGTAATTAAGAAGCCGTCAAGCCCCTCTTCTTCCATTATTTTTCTTACATAATTCAATCTTTGAGCCATAATTTATTAACCCCTTTTCAACAAATGCAGCGCTGCAATATAGCTGTTAAATCCAAAACCGGTGATTTGCCCCATGCACACCGGCGCAATTACCGATTTTGTGCGAAATTCTTCCCTGGTGTGTATGTTAGACATATGAACCTCTATGGTTTTAATGCCCGTTCCTTTGATTGCATCACGGATTGCATAACTGTAATGGGTAAAAGCGCCGGCATTAATAATAATGCCATCTATTTTTTCATCCATAGCCTTATGGATTACATCAATAATTTCACCCTCGTGATTTGATTGGAAAAATTCCACTTCGACATTTAATTCCTCAGCTTCCCTTGCAATATATTTTTCCAGATCCTGGAGGGTTTCGGTCCCATATATCGCTGGTTCCCTTTTTCCCAACAAATTCATATTTGGCCCGTTTATAACCATGACTTTCATCTATATCCCTCCGTTCAGATATAAGATTTTTATCAAATGCCTATGCGGGATTTTGCCTGCTTAAACCTGTCTGTTTCCCGCTCTAAGATGCAGAGGTCATGAGGCATTCTGAAAAATTAACTATGACAAATTATATATGTATATTATATTATTCTAAAAATGTTATCAACAATATTCTGAAAGCCAAAAGAAAGTAAGGCAGAAGTATTGGAAACATTTTGACAAACCCGGTCTCAATGAGACCGGGCAGTTATTTCAGAAATCAGGAGTTCTTTTTTAAGTATTCGTCAATCGCGGCTGCGGCCTTCTTACCGGCACCCATTGCCAGGATAACCGTTGCTGCTCCCGTAACGGCATCGCCTCCCGCATAAACACCTGGGATACTGGTAGCACCTGTTTCTTCATCCGCAATAATACCACCCCATCTTTGGGTATCAAGCCCTGGAGTTGTGGCTTTTATCAGCGGGTTCGGGCTTTGTCCTATTGCTATTATCACAGTCTGGACATTTATAACATGTTCCGAACCTTCCTTCGGTACTGGCCTTCTTCTGCCTGAAGCATCAGGTTCGCCAAGCTCCATTTCAACACATTCCATACCCTTTACCCAGCCGTCATCGGTTCCGATTATCCTTACTGGATTTGTCAGCATTTTGAAAATAATCCCTTCTTCTTTCGCATGGTGAACCTCTTCCAGTCTGGCGGGCATTTCGGCTTCGGATCGCCTGTAAACTATATACACGTTTTCAGCTCCAAGCCTTTTAGCGCTTCTTGCAGCATCCATCGCAACATTTCCGCCGCCGACAACAGCGACATTTTTGCCCACCTTGACAGGGGTATCAACCTCGGGATATAAATATGCCTTCATTAAGTTAATACGGGTCAGAAACTCATTCGCCGAGTACACACCGTTAAGGTTTTCACCCGGTATTCCCATAAAGTTTGGAAGACCTGCCCCGCTGCCGATAAATATGGCTTCGTATCCTTCTTCTTTAAGTTCATCAATGGTAATAGACTTGCCTACAACCATGTTGGTTTTAATTTCAACACCCAGTTTTCTTACGGTATCAATTTCCCTTTGCACCAGGTCCTTCGGAAGCCTGAACTCGGGTATTCCATACATCAGAACTCCGCCGGGAGTATGGAAGGCTTCAAAAATAGTAACAGAATATCCCATTTTCGCAAGGTCTGCGGCACAGGTAAGCCCTGCAGGGCCTGAACCTATAACTGCAACCTTTTTATTTTTATTCTGAACGTCAGGCTTTTCAGGGTTATGCCGTGCCATATACCAGTCGGCGGCAAACCTTTCAAGTCGCCCTATTGCAACCGGCTCTCCCTTCTTGCCTCTTACACACAACCTCTCGCATTGGGTTTCCTGCGGGCAAACCCTTCCGCATATGGCAGGAAGGTTATTTGTCTCCTTTATTTTCAGGTAAGCTTCTTCAAATTTCCCTTCGGCTATTAACGATATAAATTCAGGTATCTTTACATTCACAGGGCATCCCGAAACACATGGCCTGTGCTTGCATGAAAGGCATCTTTTCGCTTCTTCAATGGCCATTTCTTCTGTATATCCCTTTGCCACTTCCTCAAAATTCTTGTTTCTTACATTAGGATCCTGTTCGGGCATCTCTACTTTTTTCAATGACATATTAGGCATTTCCTGTTCCCCCCAGTCTGCACACATGTGCTTCTAAACTTTGTCTTTCTTCTGTTTTATACATTGCCTGCCTTCTTATTGCTTCATCAAAATCCACGAGGTGACCGTCAAAATCAGGTCCGTCAACACAGGCAAATTTCGTTTCACCACCTACGGTTACACGGCAACCGCCACACATTCCCGTTCCATCCACCATAACCGGATTCATGCTTACAATGGTTTTTATGCCATGCGGTCTTGTCAGGTTTGATACGGCTTTCATCATAACCAGAGGTCCAATGGCAATTACCAGGTCATATTTTGCCCCTTCTTCTATAAGCTTTTTTAAGACATCGGTAACAAATCCCCTGTTGCCGTTAGATCCGTCATCTGTTGTAATAAAAAGCCTGTCGCTTACCGCTTTCATTTCTTCTTCAAGAATAATCAAATCCTTGTTTCTGAAACCCGTTATGGCATCTATTTTTACTCCCATTGAATGCAGCTTTTTTGCCTGTGGATAGGCTATGGCTGTACCAAGCCCGCCACCAATAATGGCTGCACTCTTTACATTTTCAAAATGGGAAGGTGCACCCAACGGTCCGACAAAATCAAGAATATAGTCCCCTTCATCAAGTGTTCCAAGAAGCTTTGTAGTTTTACCCACCTCCTGGAATATGATTGTAACCGTTCCTTTGTTCCTGTCATAATCAGCTATTGTTAACGGGATTCTTTCCCCGCCTTCCCTTACTCTCAATATTATAAACTGTCCTGGCTCGGCTTTTTTGGCAACAACCGGTGCGTCTATAACCATCAGCTTTACATCCGGGTTTAATACTTTTTTTTCCAATATTTTAAACATCATTAATCCTCCCATGATAAAAAATATACAAAAAACCTATTTATTTACATCGACAGGCGAAATTCCACCACAGAAAATACAATGCAGCATAAATATCATAGAATTATAATAATCTATATGAATTTATCATGCAACTGACAAACCGCCACTGTTTTATTCAACTTTGGGCTGATAAAATATATAACCTGTACAATCGGATTTAAACAGCATTGGCTAATAAGCAACTGAACTTTTCACATTTTCATAAATCTGTTTCAGAATTACCGCATCTTCAGCCATTCTGTCCCGTGATTCGCATATAATCACCGGTTCTGTTTTTCTTTTTATCAGTACATGTGCCAGATTCTCAAATTCAGGGCCATATTCTGTATCCTGCATCGTATGGTGTTTTTTTTCACCTGCATCGGTGAACTCAATCCTGCTGAAATGAATGTGTAATTTCCTTGCTCTTTCAGCCCCAAGAGCATTCTCTATCTTTTCAAAAATGGCATTGAAATCATCCACATCCTTAACCGCACCAAGAGTTCTGGCATAGACATGGCCAAAATCAACACATGGTATCATTCGCTCGTCAAGCATGCACATTGTAATAACTTCGTCAACAGAACCAAGGTTATTGATTTTGCCCAATACCTCAGGACACAAGGTTATATCTGAAAAGCCCGATTCATCTGCTGTTTTTATTGCTTCTGCCAATACAGGAAGGGCAAGCATCATTGCCTTCTCCCTTGACAGCTTCCCCACCGAACCCGGATGTATTACTATCCGGTCCGCACCCATCCATTTTGCTACCTGGCATGTGTTTATAATGTATTGAACCGAATTTTTTCTCTTTTCTTCTTCACTGCTTGACAGGTTTATATAATACGGAGCGTGTATGCTCAGCCTTACTCCGGCCTTTTTGGCTTCTATGCCAATTTTCACGGCGGTTTCCTGTTTTATGTTCGTACCCTTGTTGCACTGGTACTCATATGCATTAAGATCCATATTTTTAAGCCATTCGGGCATCTGGTACGAATGCTTGTTTCCGTCTTCGTAGAATTTCTCAGAATTTCCTGAAGGTCCGAACCAAATCATGTTATTTCTCCAATCATTTTATCCTTACTCCAAAAATTCTCCTTGCATAGGAACCTACAACTGCCATGTCGTTGAAAACGGCGGGTGACCCTTCTACATTCGCTTGGACCGAAACTGTATCCAGGGTTTCACCTGTTTTGGGATCAATTAAGTACATCCTTCCGCCCGAATCACAGAAAATCATGTAGCTTGTCCCGTCATCCGACCGGAATACTACCGGGGATGACCATCCATAGCTGCCCAGCACTTTTGCCCAGACCTCTTCACCCGTATTTTTATCAAGGGCTACCAGTCTTCCTCCCCATTCGGTTCCGGTTTTGGAAATGTTAAAAATAACCAGGTTCGAAATATCCCCGGTACCGACAACCGGTGCTGAAAACACACCACCGTTAATTACGTTATCCTTATAGCATTTATATGATCTGGACCACACTTGTTCACCGGTTAATGCATTTATTTTACGGACGGTAGAGTCGCCTGTACTCCCCTGGAGATCCACCTGGTTCCCGACATACAGAAAAACTCCGTCAGAAGTTTCTTCAATCACAGGAGTTGCATCGGTATCATCGCCGAGGTTAAAAGCCCATTTGGGTTTAAGTGTATTTATATCCAGGCATTGGAGCATTCCGCCGTTATCGGCAAAATAAATCAAGTCCCGGTAAACAACCGGCGAGTTCTCAATGCCATATTTGCTTCTGTATATATTGGTATACCGGTATTTTATCACTTCCGGATTTATTGATAATTTTCCATTTTCAATATCAAAATTCGTATTAAGCTTAATTTTATATAAAAGCCCGTTTTCACCGCCCTGGATAAATGTATCTGTTTCTGCATGAACAAGGCCTGTTGAATCAAAAGCTCCCCATTGTCTTGGAACAGTCTTATCAATTCCGGGTATTGAGAATATCTCACTGTTGTCTATCAGGCTGAAAATCCTGTACTTCCAGGTACCTGTCTTACCACTTTTAAGTGAGTTGACGCCCATACCGGTATAAAGAATCGGATAACCGCGGGGGTCTACAAACGGCGTGCCTTTGATCGGAAAACCAATATCAATCGAAGGCCTTGTGGGTTTTCCGGTTTCAAGATCAAGAAAATATATAACTCCGCCTAGTGTTGCATAAATAACCTCAACAAAATCCCTGTCTTTATATTCCGGGTACAAATTCATTATTTTACGCACATTTTCAGGCCAACGCACCAATAAAGGCTGCCCTGTCCAGCCAACACCCGGCCATTGAGGGTCCAACAACGGAATTTCATCAGAGGTCCAGACAATTTCAAGCTTTTTTTCCACCACTTTCCGGGTTCCATATGCAGCACTGTTCCTGTAATTATTTCCACGGAAAGTTGTAATGCCCTCCAATGCACTATAGGTTTCGGGGGCTCCAAATACTATTTTATCCGGACTCTGATAATTAGTTACAGCAGTTGTATCTGAAAAAATCTGATATTTTATTTTATCCCCGCTGGTATTTCCTGCCTGACCGCTTACAGGAGAAGGAGTGGGCGCAGGAGTAGGAGTGGGTGTTGGAGTAGGTGTTGGTTCGGGAGTGGGAGTAGGTGTTGATGTTGGTACCGGTGTAGGTGTGGACTTTGAAGTCGGTGCAGCAGTCGGCGTATTATTGGGTTCTGAACCTAAATTAATATTATATTGCCTGTATACGATGATTAAGATAACCAATAATATTACCGGCATTATCAACATAAATATTTTTCCTCTTCTGCTATTCATTACAAATGTCCTCCATATAAGATTTTTTCTCAGTTACTCTTCAACTTACTTGAGGTAACCACATAATCATATATTTTTTTTGATAATTGTGCAATAACATTACCTGCAACAGATTGATCTATATTCTCGCTCATTATTGCAAGAGCATATGGTTCCTCGGCAAAAACAATACCGACATCATTGTAAACACCGGTATAATTTCCGATCTTATGTGCTACTTTTACGTCTTCCGGAAGCAGTTTGTTGATTCTGTCGTTCCACAAGGTGTTCTGCAGATCTTCTATCAAAATGCCTGCAATTTCGGGTTCCTGCTGGTAAAAACGGTAAAGCTCCCTTGCATACACAGCCAAATCATACGGACATGAACGGTGATCCCTTCCATAATATATTGTTCCGCCAATATCCAGCATATACTGCCTTATATTATCAATTCCAAGAAGACGAATAATCATATTAATGCCGCAATTATCACTATACACAATAGAGAGTCTTGCCGTTTCCCGGACAGTGTATTCGGTACCATAAGGAGATTTTTGAATAATACCCGATCCAGGTTCAAAATCTTCTTCAAGATAAACAAGTTTATCATTAAAATCAATTTCACCGGCGGCTATTTTCCGGTATAACATAAGATTCATCGGCAGCTTGGTGGTACTCGCTGCTATATATCTTTCCTTATCGTTAATGCCAAATTCTTCACCGGTAACAAGGTTAATAAAATACAAACCGTATCTTCCCTTTTGCTGGGAGATATAATCCTCAAGGCTTTCTTTCAGTTCTTCTATTGTCTTAGGAACTGATTCGGGTGCAGTGGTTGGCTGTATCGTCGGAACAGAAGTTGGAGCCGGTGCAGGCGTTGGCGTGTGTGTTAAGCTTGGCTCAGGTGTTGGTGTGCTAGCGGGCGTAGGAGAAAGTGTAGGCTGTTGTGTTACCGTTGCAGTCGGAGACACCGTCAAAATTGGCAAATCGCCGTCTGAGTTGCCGGCTTTATCCGATAATTTCAAGCTTCTCAGTTTATAACCGACGCAGACAAGCAGTAAAGCCAGGATCAATACCATAAGAATATTTATGCCTTTTCTTTTATTATTAACTTCTTTTATCATGTGTAAAACCAACCTTTCTAATCAGCCTGAATTAACTCAGCTTCAGCTTTAATAAACCTGCCTGCTGTCAACAGGCAATAAAAGCAATACAAATAATATAACATAAAATACATTAAAATTCATTGTTATAGGAGACATCCCTTCAGAAATAAATCCGGCGGTCAGTTTAAATTTTTCCATAAAATATTACCACTTTTATAATTTGGGACCAAAATTTAGTTGAAATATTACTTTTTTTGAGTAATAATATAATTACTTCAATTTTTATATATTTTTTAACAAATTGCCTGCTGATTACAGAATATTTTATCAATATACATCTTTTATGAAAACAACAATTTCATAAAAGGATGATTAAAATGTATAATTTTGTAATCTGTGATGATAATTATAATACCGGATTGTATATTAAAAATATAATATCCGGATATGCCAATAATAAAAAACTGGATTATAATATAAGATTATACAGCAATAATTTCGAGCAGGCTATCGAGTTTACCAAATCCAATCTTGGCCATGTTAATGTATTCTTTGTGGATATTGTCCTTAATGACGAAAACACAACCGGTCTTAGCCTGGCAAAACAAATCCGGAAAATAGACGTTATGGCTTACTTTATTATTATAACATCTCATCCGGAACTAAGCCTGAAAGTTTTTAATTATAAACTTAAAGCATTGGATTGTATATTCAAGCAGGAGGAAGACATTGAAAAACGCATTCAAGAATGCCTCGATACAATAGTTTCAGAGTCATCAAGAATTGATAATTTATCATACAGGGGCCAGCTCACCATTAAAAGCGTTAGCGGTATTCATGCCATTAATTTAAGTGATGTTTTATACTTTGAAACAAGGCCGGGATGCAGGTTGATTTACTGTATTCTGACCGACCAGACCTGTATTGCATTTCGCCATACCATGAAGGAGCTTGTTAAAGAGCTTGACAGCCGTTTTTTCCAATGCCACCGTTCATTTATAATCAACACCAAATACATAAAGAAGCTCGCAAGAAACAGGCAATGTTATTCGGTTACCATGGAAGACGGTAAAATCTGTGATGTGTCAAGATCAAAATGGAAGGAGCTTTTGTCCTATGTTAGAATTTGACAGGGTGATTACAGTCTTTACTTGTTCTCTGGTTCATACCGCTGCAGTAATACATCTTAATATAAAAAATATCAGGCAGCCGTTCAAAGTTTATTTCAAGCTCTTTGCCGCATCGTTCATTATCCATTGTTCAGCCCTGGTGCTTATCCATAAGCCTTACATATATTTCACTGCAACGTTATTTCTGGTTCCGCTGTGCACCTTCCATATTTACAGGCTTGGCATTGCCGAAGCATTCGCTCTGTCAACGGTAAGCGATATCATTATTCTGTTCGGGGAGCTGGCAGAACAGGAGATGCTTAACAAAATGCCTGCAATAAATCCCCAGCTCCCTTACAAAGTAAAATATATTGTGGCAAAAAACCTGACTGTTTTTTTCATCATGGCCATGGTAATAGCAATTGCCAGGCTAATCAGAAAAAGGCCGTTAAATAAAAGGACACCGAAGAATATAATTTACCATATTGTGTTTCTTGTAATGGGAAATGTTATATTAAATATTGTCTTCCTTTTGTCAAAGGCTCCTTTTGATAAAATCCATCTTGCCAATTTCAGCTATAAGACATGCGTTTACATATTGATGATTTATATCCTGACCCTGAGCAGTATAGCACGGTTTGAACACAGAAGCAAAAAATATATACAGCTTAATAAATATATCCAGACAATAGAAGAAATGTATGATGATTTGGCACGCCAGAAACATGATTTTTCAAACATTCTCCTGTCAATTAACGGCTATATAAATGACAACCGCATCAGCGAATTGCGGGATTACATGAATAATTACGTTATGAGGGATTTTTGCAAATCTTTAAACAATAACTTTGCAGTTTATCTTAAATACATCCAAAATCCCGCATTAAAAGGTGTAATATTTTCAAAGCTTAATCAGGCAGCAATGAAAAATATAAAGCTGTTTATCAATATATTCAATGAAATTGAGATTCACAATATAGACCCGACAGATCTGGCCAGAATAATAGGAATTTTATTTGACAATGCCATTGAAGCATGCGAAAAATCGCCTCAGAACGAACTTCATCTGGGGATGGAATCAGATAAAACACATACTTCAATATTAATCGGAAACACCTGTTATCAGATGCCTGACCTGGAGCTGATCTGCAACCGGGGATATTCAACAAAGGGAAAAAACAGGGGTTTGGGTTTATACAGCCTGAAGAAAATATTGGCTCTTTACCCTAATGCCCATCTAAAAACATCGGTAAGTGATAACATGTTTTTTCAGGAGTTAATAATAATGAAATAAAGGCATAAAAAAAGCCGCCTCTTATGGCAGCTCAATTACCTTGTTCTCTTTTGATTCCCTGTACAGGACAAAACGATTTCCAATAACCTGTACAATTTCGGCCCCAAGCTCGTTGGCCAGCATTTCACATACTTCTCTTGCACTGTATTCAGAATTCTTCAACACTGTACCCTTTACAAGCTCTCTTGCTTCTAAAGCTTCATCAAACTGGTTTATTACATTGTCAGTAATCCCGCCTTTTCCTACTTGGAATATTGCGGGAATTACATTTGCAAGACTTCTTAAATAGCTTCTCTGCTTACCTGTTAACATCCTATCAGCTCCTGATTTTTACTTGACCGGAATATGAAAATATATATCCATATTAAGGGATATAATCAAACTCCATACCATCCCCAATGCGTACAGTGTCCCCTTCTTTTATCCCTTTGCTTTCCAATGCCTGAATAACACCCTTCCGCTTTAATGCTCGCTGGAAATACTGCAATGATTCCCTGTCGTCAAAATTGATACCGCGAAGCAAATCCCTTATCCACGGGCCGTCCACTACAAAAACGTTATTTTCAATCTCAACCGTAAAATCCTCTTCCTGTGCTTTGTAAACAGTTTCTGTTATTTCAGGCTTGTAAACTTCAGGTTCGGGTAGTGTTTTAACCATTTCGTAAACATAATTGACCAGTTCTTTTACACCATAACCGGTGGCAGCACTAATGGGAAATACTTTATACCCAAGCTTTTCCATATCGCCGGTAAAATCCTTCAGCATTTTTTCATCTGCTACATCAATCTTGTTCGCAGCTATAACCTGAGGCCTTTTTGCCAAATTCTCGTTATATTCTTTCAGCTCCCTGTTGATGATATGGAAATCATCCTTAGGGTTGCGTCCGTCCAGCGCTGCAACATCAATTACATGAATCAGCATACGTGTTCTTTCCACATGTTTTAAAAAGTCATGCCCCAGGCCAACACCTTCATGGGCGCCTTCAATCAGGCCGGGGATATCGGCCATGACAAAACTCTCGCCTTCGCCCATTGATACAACACCGAGGTTTGGTGTTAATGTCGTAAAGTGGTAATTGGCAATCTTAGGCCTTGCAGATGATACCTTTGAAAGAAGCGTGGATTTTCCTACATTTGGGAAACCTATTAATCCTACATCGGCCAACAGCTTCAGTTCAAGGATAATCCATTTTTCTTCACCCGGAGTACCGTTTTTGGCAAAGTTCGGTGCCTGCCTTGTAGGAGTTGCAAAATGAACATTCCCTTTGCCGCCGATACCGCCCTTTGCAATAACTTCTGTCTGGCCGTCTTCTGTAAGATCTGCAATAATAAGGCCGGTCTCCCTGTCTTTTATTATGGTTCCGCAGGGGACTTTAATGACAAGATCCTCACCTTTTTTTCCCGTGCACTTTTTACCGCTGCCGTCCTGCCCACGTTCTGCCCTGTAATGTCTGCGGTACCTGAAGTCTGCAAGGGAACGCAGATGTTTGTCGGCCTGAAAAATTACATTGCCGCCGTTACCGCCGTCACCGCCGTCGGGGCCACCCGCAGGAATGTACTTTTCACGGTGAAAAGAAACTGCACCGTTCCCTCCGTCACCTGCTTTTACATATATTTCAGCAATATCAATAAACATGTTACCTCCATATGCCCTTTTTTATACAATGAGCAATTTCTCAAACTGTGGACCAAAAAGCTTTTACGCACTCTTAGTGAATTTTGCAACGCATGCAGGCATTTTACCGAATAAACGCATCGATAAGGATACACACCAGAACCTGTATCAATTACTCCCAGTTCAGCCGGGAGGGCTTAATAGTTTTGACATAGACAAAAAGAGGACGATATCCTCGCCCCCGTTAAAACTTTAGTTTCTTTTTCTATCCTGCAATAATGCTAACCTTCTTTTTATTTTTTCCCAAACGTTCAAACTTAACAATACCGTCTGCCTTTGCGAACAATGTATCGTCTGAACCGATTCCTACATTATCTCCGGGATGTATCTTGGTACCGCGCTGTCTGACGAGAATATTCCCAGCCTTTACAAACTGACCGTCTGCTCTTTTAACACCAAGCCTTTTGGATTCACTGTCACGACCGTTCTTAGTACTGGCCACTCCTTTTTTATGTGCAAACAACTGCAAATTTACCTTTACCATTGGTTTACACCTCCTCAAATCGAATCTGGATATATTTGCTATACTCGGTCTCTATCTGCCTTAACCCTATTACCATGGTCTTAAGTATTATATCGGTAATATATCTTTCGCTTTCCTCAAGCTCATCGGGAACGTAGCATTCTATAAAACCATCGCGCTCTTCGAAATTTCTGAAGCCCGCCAATTCGTCCAAACCACCTAACGCAGTGTATACTATGGCTGATACGGCTGAGCAGACTATATCTTTTCCGGCTACGTTAAACCCTGCGTGTCCTTTAAGTTTAAAACCCTTTATTTTTCCAAGGGTATCGTGATATAAAACTACTTTAATCATTTTGCGTTTATCTTTTCAATTTGCACTTTTGTATATGGCTGCCTGTGTCCTTGCTTTCTTCTGTAACCCTTCTTAGGCTTATACTTGAAAATTATAATTTTCTTGCTTTTGCCATGTCCAAGCACTTTTCCTGTTACAGAAACTCCTTCAACGGTCGGTGTGCCAACAGTAAAAGCATCACCGTCTGACACAGCAAGAACCTTATCAAAAACAACAGTTTCGCCTTCTTCGGAAGAAATCTTTTCAAGGAAGAGAACATCGCCTTCCTGAACTTTGTACTGTTTTCCGCCGGTTTCAATTATTGCGTACATTTGAGCACCTCCTCTACCCTAACTCGCCATGAAAGGGAGCATTTAATGCATTTTAAGCCCTTTCTGTGTGCGGTAACCGTCTTATTTTAACACAGCTCAATGTCATGTGTCAACCAATCAGATTTTGTTTTTGGATGAGTTCACATGTTTATGTATTAATTTTTAGTCATTGCACTCAAATAATTGAAACAAGATTAACACCCTTTCCTGAAATATACCATTCCACTTTTTCATCGGATTTTATGCATAATGGCTTTCATCCCAATTTACCGTAATTTTCTGACCTTCATTATAAAAGTCCATCTCTACGGTTTTCAGTAATCTTTATATCTTCCGTTATTTGAAAAAAAGGATAGACAGCTGAATTACCTATCTATCCTATATCTATATTATACTGCTTCCATTCCAATATTATCCGTTATATTAAATCAACTTTTTTCGATAATGTCCAGAATCTGTTCGGCAGTCTTTTTTCCGAAAACAATTTCTTTATCATTCACAACTACAACCGGCACGCTCATTATAGAGTATTGGTTTTTAAAATCAGGGAAGCGGGCCACATCAATCATTTCGGCCTCAATATTCGGATTCTTTGCCGCCATCAGCTGGCAAGCGGCTACTACATCGGGGCAGAAAGTACATGATAAGGATACGCCGATTTTTAAATTTACTTTCCTGTCTATCCTGTTAATACGTGACAGGATGTCCTCTCCAACCGATTGTCCAGGCCCGGCGACGTTATATAATGCAAGGATGAATGAATTTATTTCATGCCCTCCCGGAACACCATGATATTGTATGCCGGTATAGCTTCCATCGCCTCTTAGTATTGCAAAAGTCGGGAAAACAGAAGCATTGATATGGCTTTCCTTTTCTGTGTCCTGTCCCCTGTTCAATACTTCCAGTTCCACTTTGTCGGTCAGGGATGTAAACTCTTCCAGGAAAGATTTTATCTCGCTGCAAAGCTTCTGATCCCCATCCAGTACAGCCAGGATCTTTACCTTGTTTTCAAAACGATCCAGAATGGGAACCAGTTGCTTCCTCAAATCCTCATCAAAGAATAGCTTGGCCGGCTGAACCGATTCAGGGGGGTGTTCGGTTTTCAGGCCAAGCTTTTCTTTTTTCATTGCAATATATTTTTCTGCACAGGTGGCAGCTACAGCACCATCTGCAACAGCTGTCACCAGTTGCCTTAATTCCTTTTTCCTTACATCCCCGGCTGCATATACTCCATCTATATTAGTCCTCATGCTTTCATCGGTCATGATATATCCATATTCGTCAATCCTTAGCTGTTCCGCATATTCAGAAGTTTGAGGTATATACCCTGCAAAAACGAATATTCCGAAGCTCTCGCCGGATTTAGCTTCATATGTCCATGTCTCGCCGGTTTTATTGTTTATAAACCTGGCATAGCGTAATACTTTGTCGCCGCCGGCTTCAACTATTTCAGTATTAAACTTTACTTCTATCTTAGGATGGGCAAGAACCCTGTCTGCAATCATCTTTGAACACGTGAATTCAGGCTCTCTTGCTATTATTGTGACCTTTCTTGCATATCTGGTAAGAAAGATTGACTCTTCTGCGGCGGCAAAACCTGCCCCTATGACAAAAACATCCATACCCGTGAAGAATTCTCCGTCACAGGTAGCACAGTATCCAATTCCCCGTCCCCTGAATTCTTCTTCTCCTTTAAACCCTATCTTCCTGGGAACGGTTCCGGTAGCGATTATTACAGCCAGAGACTCATATTCCCCGTCCACAGTCCGAACCTTTTTTATATCACCGCTGAAATCTGCAGATTCAACAATTCCCTGCCTGAATTCAACTCCAAATTTTTCGGCCTGTTTTCTCATAGTCTGGCCCAATTCTTCACCCGAAATATTTAAAATACCCGGATAGTTTTCAACTTCTGAAGTTATCTTGATTTGTCCGCCCGGCTTATCCCGTTCTATAATCAGAGTTTTAAGTCTGGCCCTGCCGGCATATATGCCGGCAGCCATTCCAGCACTTCCGGAACCAATTATTATGAGATCATACAGTTCTTTCATATCAATTACAGCTTTCCTACCAGGTCCAGACTGGGCTTAAGGGTTTCTGCTCCGGGACGCCATTTAGCGGGACAAACCTGATCGCCATGGGCTGCTACGAACTGAGCGGCCTGAACTTTTCTGAGCAATTCAGCGCTTTCTCTTCCTATACTGTTGTCATTTACTTCATAAGCAACTATCTTTCCGGACGGGTTGATTATAAAGCTGCCCCTTAAAGCCATTCCTTCTTCTTCAATGTAAACTTCAAAATCCCTGCAGATTTTTCCTGTAGGATCTGCCAGCATCGGGAACTTGATTTTCTTTATTGTGTCGGAAACATCATGCCAGGCTTTATGAACAAAATGGCTGTCGGTAGATACGGAGTATATTTCTACCCCCAGCTTCTGGAATTCCTCGTAGTGATCAGCCAAATCGCCCAATTCGGTAGGACATACAAATGTAAAATCAGCCGGATAGAATACAAATACCGACCATTTGCCAAGCAGGTCCGCCTTGCTGACATCCTTGAATTCTCCATTAACAAATGCCTTTACTGTAAAATCAGATATTTCTTTTCCTATAAGTGCCATAATAAAACCTCCTCAAAACATAATTTTTATTTTGTCCGGTAAAACCGGTAATTTACTGGTTAAAACTTTTCCCTGCAATTAGAACATGTGCCTTTAAAAATCATTTCCCTGCTTTCTACCTGGACACCGGTGGACTCTTCAATAATCTGATCAATTTTATCAAAAAGTTCATCAATTGCGTTGCTCTCAGCATCAAAAACATGCCCGCACTTTGTGCATACCACATGCATATGCTCATAGCTGTTGATATCAAACCGATCAGGGGAATCGCCCATGGGAATCCTTAATATTTCTCCCGATTCGGCCATAGCGCCCAGATTCCGATATACTGTCCCCAGGCTTATATTGGGATAATCCTTCCTTATATCCTCGTATATCTCCGCGGCAGTAGGGTGATTTAATTTCATCAGGGAATTCTCAATCATTATTTTTTGAGCACTGTTTCGTTTATTCATAATAATAACTCCTACTAAGTAGTAATGATTACTACTATTAGTATAATCCAATAAATAAAAATGTCAATATGTTTTTCAAAAAAATTTTAAGATCTTATAAAACGCCGCTTTCAAGTGTCCGGAAGGGTGTCTGCTCCTTTCCTGCCGTGAGAAATATTGCCCGTTTGCCGTATAGTGATGTGGAATTCCGGTAAAAAAAGCAGCCTTCAAATAGTATTATTTGAAAGACTGCTTTTTATCCAAAACCATATTGTATTTGAGGGTATACCCGGTTAACGGTTATACGTTGTTCATTATCCTTCCGCTCCCACCACAATTGGGGCATGGGTGGGTAAGTATCTGATTCAGGGAATTACGCACTTTCTTTCTTGTCAGTTCAACAAGGCCGAGATTTGTCATGCCAACAACCACTACCTGTGTTCCGTCCTTCTTACATTCCTCAGCCAGGATGGATAAAACAGTTTCCTTGTGGGAAGCATCCTTCATGTCTATAAAGTCTATAAGGATAATCCCGCTGATGTCACGAAGCCTGATTTGCCTGGCAATAGTCACAGCCGCCTCGCAATTCGTTTTAAAAATGGTTTCATCCTGGTCATTTTTCCCGACGTATTTTCCGGTATTTACATCAATAACCGTTAAAGCTTCGGTATAATCAAATACCAGATAGCCGCCGCTTTTCAGCCATACTTTCCTTGCCAGCGCTTCCTTTATGGCACTGTCTATATTGTAAAACTTAAACATGTCATAGTCCCTATAGAAGAACTCCACCCTCATTTTCATTTCAGGTACCGTATCATCCAAAAATTTCAGTAAATCCTCAAACTCTTTATAATCATTCAGAACAATACGTTTTATATTTGAATTGGCTCCACCCTGCGCCAATTTTTGAAGCAAACCCGGTTCCTGATATAAACACCTCGGAACCTGCCCCTTTGCTTCCTTTATTTTTATAAGTTCCCACCTTTTAAGCATGGACCGGACGTCATTTCCTATCAGGGATTCATCAGCCCCTTCTGCTGCGGTTCTTATAACAACACCCATCCCTTCAGGGCAAAATTCTTCTGCTATTTTTTTCAAACGTTCCCTTTCCGACCGGTCAGCTATTTTTTTAGAAACCCCGGTGCCGGGTGAAAGCGGATATAAAACAGTTAAATTTCCGGGCAGTGTTATATCGGTTGTGACTTTCGGCCCTTTAGTCCCTATTTCGTCTTTGACTACCTGCACCGTAATTTCCTGACCCTGTTTTACCATATTCTCAATTTTTACAGTACCGTTATCTTTCTCATAGGGATGATTTTTACGTAAAACAACATCATCAGCACTTAAATATGCATTTTTGCCGATGCCTATGTCAACAAAGGCGCATTGCATACCGGGAAGAACCCTTTCAACTTTTCCCCTGTATATGTTGCCAATCAGTTTTGTTTTATCGGCGGTTTCAATATGCAGTTCTGCAAGCTCACCATCTTCAAGGATTGCGATCCTTGTTTGCCCGGGTTTTGTATCAACCAATATTTCCTTAATCATAATCTCCTAGTTTACAGTATTTGTTAAATAAACTATTATAGAAGCAAATCGCACAGTTTCAATAAGGCGGAAAGCAGTGCCACCTGCCAGGCGGAATAATGTACCGCCTCTATATCAAGCAAAAGAATTTATATCCGCCTACATAAATTTACCGTCAGTCAAAGGCAGCCATTTGCCTTCTGCGCGTCCGTACAGCATAATCCTGTGCATCCGGGTTATTTCTATATCGCGGTTTATACAGGCGCTCACACCGGTTATGAATAATTCGGGCCGGACATTATCATCCTGCCCTGCAGAAAGCAATACATTAAAATATCCCGTATCATTGCTGATCTCACCAGAAAGCTCGTATATCAGCGGCCGTATATCAAATTCCCTCTCTCCGCTTTTGGTCTTTTTTATAACAATTATCCGTTTCCGGCCCAAAACATTTGATATAATACTTTCGATATCCGGATTTACGCCAGCCTTAAAATCGATTCTGTAGCGGGCGGCTTCAACAATTGCCATGATGTTTTTTTTACCGGTATTTTCCCTGGCATCAACAACCCTTATGCCGTCAGACAGGGCTCTATTGAGCTTTTCTATAAAAGCACCTGTGTCAATGCTTCCATCCAGCTCTACATCGGCAAATTCCCCGTCACTTGAAAGCCCCAGGGGCATTGGCTGCGCAAATACAATATGGGGCCTGGGATTAAATCCCTGTGAATGGGTTACAGGAATTTCAGCGCGCTTGAATGCCCTCTCAAACAGACGCATAACATCCAGATGCCCTATATATTTTAATTCTTCCCTGCGTTCGAACTGAAACCTTATTTTCATACTTCCTCTCCTTTGGCAGGCGCTTTGCATATACCTGTATCAAAAACACTGCTGCCACAGCCCGTACACTGCACTCTGCAGTTTGGAGTGACAATACCGGCATATGCCTTTTGGCATTCACGCTGTAAAAATTTCATTGATACACCCATGTCAATGTGACTCCATGGCAGAACTTCATCAAAGTCCCGTTCTCTGTTCGCATAAAATGCCGGATCAATGCCTTCCTCATCAAAAGCCTTAAGCCAGGATTCATATCTGAAAAACTCATTCCATGCATCAAAACGGCAACCATTCTGCCATGCCCGGAGAAGAACCTTTCCCACCCTTCTGTCTCCACGGGCAAAAACAGCTTCAAGAAAGCTCGTCCTTGCATCATGCCAGTTATAAGTTATTGCTTTTGAAGCCTTGCTCAACCTGTCTTTCAACAGCACCTGCTTATTATGAAACTCCTCAATGGTGTCCTGACCAAACCATTGAAACGGAGTAAATGGTTTTGGCACAAAGCATGAAGCACTGACGGTCACTTTAAGTCCTTTTGCCCTCTTCTCTTTGGGAGTTTTATAGTATGCATCCGCAATCTCCCCGGCGAGATTGGCTATACCCTCTATGTCTTCCTGGGTCTCTGTGGGAAGCCCCATCATAAAATAAAGCTTTACATTATTCCAACCGCCCTCAAAGGCTATTTTTACCGAATTTATGATATCGTCATGAGTTATGCCTTTATTTATCACATCCCGAAGTCTTTGGGTTCCTGCTTCGGGAGCAAAGGTAAGCCCGCTTTTTCTGACTTTTTGAGCTTTTTCCATCAGATCAATTGAAAAATTGTCAATACGCAACGATGGGAGAGAAAGGTTTATTTTCCTTTCTTCGGTCAGTTTCAGCAGTTCCTGCGTAAAATTCGTAAGACATGAGTAATCGCTCGTGCTCAGTGAAACCAGGGATATTTCTTCATAGCCGGTTTTTTCTATCGCACCCTTTGCCTGTTCAAGCAAAACTTCGGGAGATTTTTCTCTCACAGGCCGATAGATAAAACCTGCCTGGCAGAACCTGCAGCCACGAATACATCCCCTGAACATTTCCAGCATTATCCTGTCATGAACGGTGCCAATAAACGGAACAATGATATCCTCAGGGAAATCAGCCAGATCCATGTCTTTAATAATTCTTTTCCTTACCGTTTCAGGTATATCGTTGCAGGAAGGCTCAATTTTCAGTATTGTGTTGTCTTCCTTATATGACACATTGTAAAGGGACGGCACATATATCCCCGGAATTTTTGCAACTCTCCTCAAAAACTCCGCCCTGCCGCTGCCGGATGCTTTCCACTCCTTATAAGCATCAATGATTTCCAGAATAACTTCCTCTCCTTCGCCGATTGAAAAAAAATCTATAAAGTCAGCAAGCGGTTCAGGATTGCAGGCACATGGCCCTCCTGCAATTACAAACGGGTGGGTTTCATCCCTTTCTGCAGATAATAAAGGAATACCCGCAAGATCCAGCATATTCAATACATTCGTATAACTCATCTCATACTGCAGCGTGAAACCCACGATATCAAATTCTTTTACAGGCGTCTTCGTTTCAAGTGAAAATAAAGGGATATCTTCTTCACGCATTATTTTTTCCATGTCAACCCACGGCGCGAAAACCCGTTCACAATAGGTATCGCTTCTTCGGTTCAATACGTGGTACAGTATTTTCATGCCAAGGTGGGACATGCCCACTTCATATACGTCGGGAAAACAGAAGGCAAAGCGGACATCAACCTCTTCGGGGTTCTTAACCGCCATGTTCCATTCTCCGCCTGTATAACGGGCGGGTTTTTCAACATTCATCAGTATTCTGTCGTCAAGTTTTACCTTCATATTATTATATCACTACTTTTCTAATTGCTTTTGTTTTATTATCATAACCGAATCTTTGAAAAATAGCAACGCAACATTGCAGGATTTTATATATTAACCAGGTTTTAGGTTACAGTAACTTACACTAACTAATTTAAAATTGGCTGGCATACAGGATAAATAATGATATGATTAATCAGATAAGAGTGACCGGCGGAATAACCGAAAACGTGAAAATATATAAACAGGGCAGATACGTGCCTGCCCTGTAATTTATATTTATATATGTTTATATTTTATTCCTTACTTCAAATTCCTTCATAAACTCAACAAGTTTCTTAACACCATCAATTGGCATTGCATTATAAATGCTGGCTCTCATACCTCCGACACTTCTGTGTCCTTTCAGGTTAACAAGCCCTTTTTCTTCTGCTTCTTTTACAAACTGAGCATCCAAATCCTTATTTCCTGTTATAAACGGAACATTCATTAAAGAGCGATCCTGTTTCCTTACCGTTCCTTTAAACAGTTTTGAGTTATCAAGGAAATCATACAGTATTGCGGCCTTCTCTTCATTAATTTTCTGCATTTCAGGAACACCGCCAAGCTTTTTAAGCCATTCGAAAACCAAGCCGCAGATATAAATGCTATAACACGGAGGCGTATTAAACAATGAACTGTTTTCAGCATGGACTTTATACTGAAGCATTGTGGGTATTTCAGGCTGAACATCGGTTATTAAATCTTCCCTGATAATAACCACAACCACTCCCGCGGGACCCATATTCTTCTGAGCACCTGCAAATATCAGACCAAATTTTGTTACATCATATACTTCCGAAAGGATATTGGACGACATGTCTGCAACAAGAGGAACATTACCTGTCTCAGGGAGTTTTGTATATCTTGTCCCGTATATGGTGTTATTTGTTGTGATGTAAAAATAATCTGCATCCCTGCTGAAGGTATCGGGGCTAAGTTCCGGGATATAAGAAAATGTAGCATCTTCGGATGAAGCTACAACATTTACCTTTCCATACTTTCTGGCTTCACTGATTGCCTTTTTTGACCATTCACCGGTATTTACATAATCAGCTTTTCCTTTTTTCATCAGGTTCATTGGAACCATTGCAAACTGGGTCCTGGCTCCGCCCTGCAAGAAAAGAACCTTGTAATTCGCAGGAATGTTCATAAGATCTCTTAAATCTGCTTCTGCCTTCTTGATGATTTCATCAAACCATTTAGACCTATGACTCATTTCCATTACCGACATTCCTGAACCATGCCAGTTAAGCATTTCATTCCTTGCAGTCTCCAATACCTCTTCAGGTAATACTGAGGGCCCTGCGGAAAAATTATAAACCCTATTCATTTTTCATCCTCCTATTTTTTTCTATAATCAGCTGAGCTGCCGTTTTAATATGTTAAATTATTCTTATGGCAACAGAAAGAGAATCTATATAATGATAAAACCCAGCTAAATTCGACTAACAAAGGAAATAAATATAGTAATATTTTATCATTCTATGTTTTTGCTGTCCATAGTTTATAGCATGAATCGTTAACAATTTAACAATTAATTTCAGCCCTGTGAATAAACAACACGGGATATTTTTGGAACTATTCAGATTCACTTATCGTCATACTAAGCGAAGCCGATTAATTATGTAATATCATGCTTTGATGGGAATATACATAAACGGCATACATATTATTTTTATCCGTCAGGAGGTAAATTATGAAGAAGATTATAGCATTAGTTCTGGCCTTCACATTAATAACCGCAGTGTTCTGGGTTACCAATCCGTTGACTGCGGTTTATGCAGAGGAGTACAGAAACGGTTTTTCACTCACTCCCGAAAACTATGATGCCTCAGGAATTACAACCGATACGGGTTTTATTCTTAAAACGCAGGATAATTACAGCTTGGATGAAATTAACCAAATGTTACGGTTATTAGGTGATATCCCTCTGAAAATCACACAAGGCAAAAGCAATGAGTTCCTTGTAAATCCTGAAAAAGAACTTGAGAAAAACAGCCTTTACACTTTTGTGATAACCACACCTGATAATGAAACGGTGTCATGGACCTTTCAAACCCAGCGGGAGTTTGAGGTTATAGGTACACTGCCTGCGAACCGGTCAAGCTATGTACCTGTAAACACCGGCATAGAGATTTATTTCAGCCATAAAGACTTTGGAGACATCGATAAGTACTTTGAAATATCACCAAAAGCAGAAGGACGCTTTGAAACCAATGGCTATGCCGCGGTATTTATTCCGAAAGAACTTCAGCCCGGCACGATATATACAGTTAAAATAAAAAAGGGGTTACCTCTTAAAGGGACCGGCCGGAAACTTTTAAAAGATTATGTTTTTTCTTTCGAAACAGAACCCGAAACCACCGAAAAAGAATATAAAGGAAGTCTTTTCTTCAGATATTCGCTGTTGGAGTTTTCCACAAAGGATACCCCGGTAATTCCGATAGGCATATACGGCTCGGATCGCAATGCCACCGAAGCCGTTGTTAATACTACAATTTATAAGTTTAAGAACTCCGGCGAATTTATCAATGCCGCCAAGTCAAAGTACGAAATTCCATACTGGGCTTATGTGACTTATGAAGACAACTTAATCCCTACCGAAAATCTTTCCAAAATCTCATCCTTTGAGCAAAGCTTTGACTTAACAGTATGGCAGGAGCGCTATTTACTGGTTCCCGAAGCCCTGGCAAAAGGCTACTATCTTATAGAAAGCACTTACAATGGCTTAACCAGCCAGATGCTCGTTCAGGTAACGGATATTTCGGCATATTATGTTGAAAGTGACACAAAAACTCTTTTCTGGGTTAATGATTTAAAAACCGGCAAACCGGTGGAATCTGCGGAAATAATAATCGGTGGCGTGAACAAAAAATATACCACCGATGCCGACGGTATTGCATCATTTGATACTGTTTTTACAGAATCGGATGATTCAGGCACAAATAAGCTAAATTATTATATAGTCCGAAAAAATAATGACGAACTGATATTAATCAACAACCAGTACAGAATATACAGTTCTGATTACTATACATCTGATAACTACTGGAGATATTTCCAGACCGACAGGAACCTTTATAAGCCCGATGATTTGGTTCAGTTCTGGGGATTTTTGAATAACCGCAATGATAACACTGCCCCTTCGGAAATCACGGTGGAAATTGCCGAAGGAGGTTACTGGTGGATATATGAAGCCAAATTTTTAAGCTATTTCCTGCCAAGCATTCAAAAACCTTTGGTATCATTGAAAGTACCTGTTGAGAATGGCTTTTTTGAAGGAAATTTCCAGCTTCCGGAACTGTCTCCGGGAAACTACCGGATAACCGTAAAGTATGGAGACAATATTTTAAACAGCCATTATATCAGGGTTCAAAACTATATTAAACCTGCTTATAAAATGACTGTTGAGAAGGATAAAAAAGCCATATTCCTTAATGATACGGTGAACTTCACTATAACCCCGGCGTTTTTCGACGGCACGCCGATGCCGTTTTTGGATGTTTCATACAACATAAGCGGTTATCCTTTTGGTGATGTATCAAACACCGTTCAGACAGGTGCCGATGGAAAAATCACCATTCCATTCAGGGCGGTTACCGGAGACAAAACCGCCCAGGGTGAGCAATGGGTTTATCTGTACGCCAATGCATCCCTGCCTGAGAGTGGAATGATAAGCGGAAATTCAAACGTACGGGTATTTATCAATGATATCCACGCATCATTTAATTCAGCTAAAGAAAAAGACGGTAAAATCAAGCTTGAAGCCAAAGTGAATGAAATAGATCTTGATAAAATAAACAACAGTACCGAGGATGAATACGTATACAGCGGCAATTACCTCGGCGCTCCTGTTGCAAACAGGAAAATTTCAGGCACGGTCATTCACCACACCTATGAAAAGATTGAAAACGGCGAAGAATACGACTACATTAACAAGGTAGTACGGAAGCGCTATCGTTATGAAGAGCGTACAGAAAAAGTCGAGAGCTTTTCATTTACAACTGATGAAAACGGTCTTGCAACAAAGGTTTTTGATCTGGAGCATCCCAAAGAAGGTTATTACACGGTGGAATTAATCTGGAATGACAACAGCGGCAGAACCATGAGCCGGGAAGTCTATCTGACAAATTACTATTACACCGGCATAGACGAGGAGTATGACTGGTACCATCTGGAGTCAGACAAAGAAAAATACCGTACCGGCGAGGAAGCGGTAATAACCCTTAAAAATAACGAAGATACGGTTGATGCCGGATCAGTGCTGTTTATTGAGGCTCAAAAAGGAATTACTGATTACAGGCTCATGAACGGCCCTGAATATAAAACCGTATTTTCCGACGGTAAGATTCCGAACTTCTATGTAAGTGCGGTATATTTCAACGGGAACAGTTATATAGAAACCGGAGCGGTCAGTCTTGGATACAATACCGATGAAAAGAAGATTGACATTGAAATGAAAACAGACAAGGACGCCTATCGTCCCGGTGATACCGTCACAATAAGCATAACTGCAAGGGATGAAAACAAGAAAGCCATCCCTGCGCATATCAACCTTGCAATAATTGATGAAGCAATGCTTGAAATTTCCAATTACAACATAGACGTTCTGGCAAAACTATATCAATGGCTTGACAGCGGGCTTGGATACTCATATTCATCCCATCAGGTGGGAGCGGCATTATATAACGGAGCTATAGGCGGCGGATTTGCTTCAAACAATGCTGTTGCGAAATCATCGGAAGCACCTATGCCGTTGGGATATGAGAAAGCGGCAATCGCTTTAGATTCCGGTATGAACCAGGTCCAGGCAAGAAGCGACTTCAGAGACACTGCGCTGTTTAAAACCATAGCCCTTAACAAAGACGGAACGGGCACAGTGTCATTCAAATTACCCGATAACGTAACATCATGGCATGTAACCCTTGCAGGGATCTCACCCGACCTTTACGGAGGTACCGGAAAAGCTTCGCTGAAAGTTACTCTTCCGTTCTTTATAAATGACAGCATGAACACAACTTATTTGAAAGGCGATTTACCATATATCGGGGTTTCAGCCTATGGCAACGATTTAAAGGAAGGCGAAACTGTCAGCTACCAGATAACCTGTGAGCAGGTGCCTGGTTTTAAACAGACTGCAGAAGGCAAAGCCTTTGAACGAACCAATATTCCGCTGTGGAAACTCGATAGCGGTGTTTATGATATTGAAATTAAAGCCATCACCGAAAGCGGATTATCCGACGGTATCAGAAGAACCATATATGTTGCAGATACCTACCATGAAATAGAAAAGGCAGTTACCGGCACTTTAAAAGTGAATATGGACCTGACCGGCGGTGAAACAGGCCTTACCACATTAATATTCACCGATATGGGACGCGGCAAATTAATACCGATGCTGTACGATTTGGCATACAGCGGCGGTAGCAGACTGGATCAGAAATATATAGCCCGGAAAGCAAACCTTCTGCTTGACGAATTGATTCCCGGCAGAATGAATACAATTGAAATTGACGTTGATCTCAGTCAATACCAGAAGGACGACGGAGGGTTCGGAATACTTCCCTATTCCGAAAGTGATGTTGAGTTATCGGCGTTGATGTCGGTACTGCTTAAAAAAGAATCAGATTCCTTAAAGCTTAAGCAGTATTTCTACTCACTTATTTTTGCAGAACCCGGCAGAGTTAACGCACCTGCACTGTATGGCCTTGCGGTGCTTGGCGAACCGGTACTGCTTGACCTGAAAGAAGCAGTTAATGTGAAGAATTTGACCCTGAAGGATAAAATTTACCTTGCCCTTGCATTTGAAGCAATCGGCGAATCAACAACAGCACAAGGTATTTATGATAACGAAATCGTACCCGTTCTGGAAGTCAAGAAACCCTATGTCCGTGTGAAGACTTCGGATGACACAGATTTGATACTCAAAGAAACAGCCCTTGCAGCTGTGCTTGCCGCAAAGCTTGACACACCGCACAGGGAAGGTCTGTACCAGTATATTGCGGATAATTATTCAAAGAAGATATTGGTAAATGCTGAAAAGCTGCTGGTTATTACTGAAGAGTTTAGAAAACTTTCATCAGATGATGTTTCATTCACTTATGAATATGACGGAAGTACTTTCAGTGAAAAGATCACTAACGGAAATGCCGTTACGGTCACCGTTCCGTCAGTAAGGCTTGACAAATTTAAAATAACAGAAGTTTCGGGTGAAGGATCAGTTACCTCAGTATTTAAGGCGCCGCCCGAAGCAAATGTTGAGAACGACGAAACCTTAAAAATCAAGCGCACCTACTATAACTACAGAACCGGAAAAGAAACCACCGAATTCAGGCAAAATGACATTGTCAAGGTTGTAATCGAGTGGGACATTGCACCTACTGCAATGGACAGCCATTATGAGATAACCGATTTTGCTCCTTCGGGGTTAAAACCGATTGACAACCCGTACGCTGCAGGTATCAACCCCGGAAAATACTATTGCTGGTTCAGAGATATTGATGGACAGAAGGTAACCTTCAATGTTTACCGGGATGCCGAAGAGAAAGAACCATTAACATATTATGCCCGCGTGGTCAGTCCGGGATCATTTACAGCAGACAGTACGATTATTCAGGGCACTCTGGTAAAAGACAGCATTAAATTCGGAAAAGCTGCTGAAATTAATATTGCTGAATAATCATTTTACCGGTCCTCCTGTTTGGAAAATTATAAAAAGGCAAATTAAGCACAGGAAGGGGCTGTCTCAAATATAATCTGAGACAGCTCCTTCTTTTTTATTCTTTGATACTTGTAAACATAACAGATTCAATAATCCACCTTTGGAATATGCCATAAATGATTAAAACAGGAACCAGAAGCATCACCGAGCCTGCCATTATTCTTGGTACATGAGTATTTATGGCATATTGCTCGTTAAATTTTGCCACCATCACTGTAACGGGCTGCCATTTTTCATTCTTGATAAATATTGTGGGTGCGAGGTAATCGTTCCATGAACCAATGAACCATAATACGCCATGGGCTGTAAGAGCCGGGGTAACAAGGGGCAGGATGATGCGGTAATAAATGTCAAAGTAATTGCAGCCGTCAATCTTTGCGGCCTCAATAACCGAGTCGGGAATGTAGTTAAGATATTGCCTCAGGAAAAAAATCATAAGCACATTACCGGTGAGCTTTGGCAAAATCAGCGGCCACGGGCTTTGAAGCATTTGCAGCCGGCTGAACAAAACGAACTGCGGAATCATTATTGATGGAAAAGGAATCATAATTCCACCCAGCAATACCATGAAAACAATGTTTTTACCCGTAAAATTTATTTTTGCAAATGCGAATGCTGCTCCGGCTGAAACCAGGGAACCAATAAAAACCGGTGGAACCGAATACAGGATGGTGTTTAAAAATCCACGGACAAGAGGTATCTCATTCCATATCTGAATATAACTTGAATAATCCCATGTTTTGGGCAGAAGCCCTGCAAGATAGATATGCATTTTAGGCTTAAAGGAGGTAAATATCATCCAAATGAATGGATAAAGCATTATTACCGAACCAATAGCAAGAAATATAAATACCAGGATATCAATTATTCTCTTTTGTTTCTTCATAACGCTCCCTCCTTCCATTGATATAGAATTGCAGCGCAGTTATTATAAACACAATGACTCCAAGTATATTTGCAACTGCAGAGCCATACCCGGCTTTTGAATACCTGAATGTGTTGTCATAAAGATGTATAACCGTAGTGAATGTACTGTTTGCAGGACCGTTCCCGGAAAAAACCAATCTGGGCTCAACATACATCTGTGCGCCGCCGATAATGCCGGTAACAACCAGGTAAAAGGTTACCGGCATTAACAGGGGGACTGTAATTTTCCTGAATGTATAAAACCAACCGGCACCATCAATCTTGGCCGCTTCATAGTATGTTCTTGAGATTCCCTGCATACCGGCTATATATAATATAATCGAACTGCCGAGGCCTTTCCATACAGCCATTATGATAATGACCCATTTTGTATACCCGGGATGGCTCATCCAGTTCGGAGGGTTTTTAATACCGAGTTTCATAAGAAAATCATTTATTACTCCGCCATCTGACATGAACATGCGCTGGAATATAAAACTCACCGCAACGGTACTTGTTATAACCGGTGTGTAATATATAACCCTGAAAATATTTTCATACCTTGTCCCCCGGTTCATTAAAGCAGCGTATATAAGGGACAGAACCAGGCCTATTGGTATACCTATCATATAGAAAAAGGTATTTCCAAGGCTCTTCCAGAATAATGGTGTATTGAACATGGTTATGTAGTTATCAATGCCAACCCATTTGGCCGATGTGATTTTCTGTCCGAGAGGCCATGCAGTAAAGCTGGCATAAACAGACATGCATAAAGGTATAACCACAAAAACCAATAAACCAATAATGGGGATAAGCACAAAAGCATATCCCCAGATATTGTCCAATACACGAAAGTATGCTTTTTTCTTCGATTTTCTTTTCAAAGCAAAACGCCTCCCGTATATCAGATATGCAATAAATATACTGACATCTATTTGTTCGGATTTATAGCAGCTTCATCCTGAATAGCCTGGTCGAGCAAATCCTGTGCTTTTGCCTGAACGCTCCTGCAGTATTCACTAACACTCATGGGTTTAACACCTTTGTCAATTCCTTCGTAGTAGCTCCAAACACTGTCAACACCTGAAATAAATCCTTCGGTATGCCAGATTGCATTAAAGGTCAGTGATGTAGGAACACGGTGCCCGTTTTTTCCCTGAAGCATTCTGACAAACACTATGCGCGATTCAGGGAAATAGGAATTATCGGTAAGGTATTCGCCTTCGGCCATTGACACAATATTAGGCACCTGTCCTCCCCGTTTTGCCAGGAAGCGCTGCACTTCATCGTCTGCAGAAAGGACATAGGCCAGCTCTGCAGCAAGTTTCTGGTTGCCCGACTGTTTAGATACGCAATAGCCTATTGAATCAACACGCCCGAACCATTTATCCTGCCTTTGTTCAATGGACAGGTTCGAATATCTGTCGCTGATAGGCCATGGTGCAAGATCAAAGTCAAACCATGATTTACCGGGGTTAATGGATTCATCGTCTTCAATAGCCTGGAAGGCACCAACATCCCATGTTCCGCACGGGAAATATGCAACACGCCCTGCCAGGAATTTCAGGTACCCTGTGACTTCATCGGTAGAAAGCCCTGAACCGCCCATTTCAACTATTTTCATGAAACCTTCATATCCTTCAATAAACTCGGGCGTGTCGAAAAGGACTTTTGTCGCATCTTCATTCAGGTAATCTCCACCTGCACCCCATATAAAAGGCTGCAGGCAGAAATCTTCCCACAGGTGTGTTCCATAAACCTGCTTTGAACCCGCAGTGTCAGGCAAAGTAGGATCTTCAAAAGTAAGTGTCTTACACAGAATTGCGAATTCGGTAAACGTATAAACAGGCAGGTTCCCGTTTTTATCTATCTCGGGGAAGAAAGGCAATGTCCCGTTTTTAACAAGTGCTTCTATCTCGGGCCGGCGTTTTTCTATTATGGCTTTATTAACAGTCATTGAAACAGCAGAGAAATCTTTTGGCAAAGCCCATATCTTACCCTCTCCCAGTTTATCCTTTTCTACGTCATACCTATACAAATTCAGTGCTTCGGGCCAGATCCTGTTCAAAGAATTAACATCCAGAAGGTCATCAAGCGCGACTATTTTATCTGCCCATACCCGTCTTTTCACATCACCAAGTCCAAGGTAGAAAACATCGGGAGCGGCATTTGCCGTTAATGCAGCTTCAAGTTCAGGCCAATACTGATCGCCGGCCACCTGGAAGTTGACTGTACAGTTAAATTTCTCTTCAAACTGGGAAATAACTTCCCTGTACATAGCCTGCTCGTGTTCCTGTGCAAAAACCGATACGTTCAATACAGGCCTATCACCTTGTGAATTGTTTGCCCCACTTGCTTTTTCCTTCTTCCCGCATCCTGTACACAATGATGCCATAATCAGAATTGCAAGCATTGCAGATATAAGCTTTTTCATAATATATCCCCCTTTAATTCAAAATATTTTAATTTAGAACGTTAATTTTATGTTGAGCTAAAATATTTCATCATTTACTAAATTTAATTATCAGTAAAATAATAACATTGCAAACTAATCATGTCAACATATGATTTGTTTATTTGGACATATCAGAGCTTGTCAATTTTATGATTTTTTGTTGATAATGCATGATTTCCCGGTATTCTGTTTCCCCTTTATTATTTTGTCAACTATTTCAGGTAATAATTAAATTATATATAAAATACGCAAATAATAACAATTTCAGTATTTTCAGGATTGAAGAAGTTTACATTTCGATATAAAATAAATATAAAGGGGGTAGAGCAATGATATCTGTCGAAATCAGCAATGGAGCACTTGAGGCTTACATAATTTTATACTATCTGCCTGATGATTACAAAGATGACCGCTTTAAATTAATTAATGCAATTCAACTTGCCCTGAAAAAGGCAAATGTAAACTACGGCATAATACAGGAAGTCTTTTATGATGAATTGCCCATAAACACTCCGATATTAATCGCAAAAGGCAAACCTCCGGTTCATGGCAGGGATTCTGAAGTTAAAATGTACCAGGTACCCGAGCCAAAACCACGCATAGTTGATGACGGAAAGGTTAATTATTACGATCTGAACCTGATTCATCATGTTAAGGCCGGGGACTGGCTGGGTGAAAGACTTGATCCGGTACCAGGCATTCCGGGTATAGACGTACATGGCAATGAAATAAAACCCGATGAAGGTATTGTTTATCCCCTTCTCTATGACCAGCAATCAGTAACGCAGGTGAGACTGGAAGGCAAGGATGTTTTATACTCCCTTAAGGACGGAGCTGTTCATTACGTTAATGATATGATTGCGGTTTATGATGTCCTCGAAATCCGTGGCAATGTTGATTTTAACACCGGGAACATAGATTTTGACGGTTATATAAAGATAGAAGGAACAGTGGAAGACAATTTTACGGTAAGTGCATCGAAGGATATTGAAATTGGCGGAATATACGGAATCGGCGGTGTAAAACTGATTGAAAGCAAGGAAGGAAACATATATATACGCGGTGGGGTTGCAGGTAAAAAAAAGGCGACAATAAAATGCAAGGGAAATCTCTATGCCAAGTTTATTTCCGATGCTGAAATAATATGTGAAGGTTCGGTTTTCATAGGTTTCTATGTGCGAAACAGTTATATCCGTGCAAAGCAGGTCATTGTTGAGTCGGGCAAAGGCCAGATTGTCGGCGGGTTTATCGATGCTGACATACGCGTTGAAAGCGCAGACATAGGAAACCGCCTTGAAAACAGGACAATAATAAATATCCGTGGCTTCAACCGTGAAGCATTAAGAGCTGAATTGGATGACCTGTTAAATACCATTCAGACGAAGAAAAAGCAAATGTTTGAACTGAAGGATTTGCTTAAGTCCTATAACAAAGATACTCAAAAAAGCATGTCTGAAACTAAAAAAATACAACATGAAATGTTTCTCCTTCAGGAAGAAATAAAAAAACTTGAATCACAATGCCTTAATATCTCCAACTATTTAAAAACTCCAGGAGAGGGAGCCGTGGTGGTAAAAAACTATATATACCCGAAAGTAAGAATCACCATACAAAACAATACCCTTGAAATGCATAAGAAAGAGTTTGGTCCGACTTATGTTTCAAGGGATGGTAATGTGGAAAATATATAATGTTTATATAATTATTTTATTACTCTCCGTATGCCGAGAATATTGCCTCCGTACGTGGACAAAGTTGCTATTACGACTTTTCCTTTACTGGAAGAAGCATGAATAAATTTATCATTCCCAAGATAAATACCAACATGGCCGAGCCTGTAATCGTCATAGCGGTCAAATAAAAGTATGTCACCGGGTTTAATATTTTCCCTGGAAACTTTTGAGCCTACATTTCCATACTCAGACGCTGATCTTGGAAGATTAATGTTGAATTTTTTAAACACATACTGCGTAAATCCGGAACAATCAAAACCATCAGGACTTGAGCCGCCATATACATATTTAACACCAACAAATTGCTTGGCATACTCAAGTATCTTATTTGCCAGCTCGGAGTTATAATACTGCCCTGATGAAGAAGCACGCGAAGCGAGGACTGTTTCGTCGGCAAGGTATTCATTCCATACATACCCTTCCACTCCGTTGCCGGTCAGCACCCTTACGTAATCATTATCCTTTTCAAAAACCTGAACTTTACTTCCAAACGATAATGTTCCCAGCAATTCGCTGTCAGAATTGGGATCTTTGCGCAAATTAACGGTATTAGCCGCCACAAATTTGTATACAGGCGGTGCGGTATCAGACAGATATTCCGCAAAAACATAACCCTCAATATTATCATCGGTAATTATTTTCACCCACTCACCGTCACTGTCAAAGCATTGGACACGGGTAGCCTTCGGAAGCACCGTAAGTTTTTCTGTTTCCGGGCCTGGCCCCTTTCTGACATTAAGATAGTTCGCATTTACAAACTTATATACAGGAGTTGCGGTATCCGGAACAGGCTGTTGATCCTGAACCGAATTATCGCTTTCATCAGGTTGTCCAGTTACATTTTCCGGCTGCTCATCATTTATTGATATTCCATAAGCGCTTAGCATTTGATCGCCTGTGTCATCTTCTTCGCTTTCATACAAACTCAGTGAAACTTCATCGCCGCAAGAAGGCTTATTGATATCTTCTTCAGCTAATAAATTATCATTCAGACTAATATCAGGACTCTCTGTATCATTTGACATCAAATTCAGTGCTTCATCCCCGGCATTATTAATTCCCGCTAAAGTATATACCACTATTGTAGCTGAAATTACTACTCCTGCCAGAATCTCAGCACATCGTCTCAGTAGGTTTGATTTATCCATTGTTCCTCCTATTTGGCTGTTTCAGATCTTCTTTTTAATAATATGTACAGGCAATTTTTACTCCAAACCCTTTATATTTTAGCATTATATTTTTTCTTGTACAAGTATACTAAGGAAATATGTAATTTTATTATTCAAACCTGTTAAATTTCACAAAATCCGAATATCATCTTAATACCGCAAAACATAAAAAAGGCTGCCTCCCGGGCAGCCCATCCTATATTATTATATGTTATAAATTACTTAACATTACCATACCATTCGTTTATTTCCTTCGTAATTTGATCTCCGCCAAGCTTCTTCCAGTCCTCAACAAACTTATCAAACAGCTCAATGGATTCGCCCATTATAATTTTCGTAAATACTTCTTCTTCCATAGCTTCAAGAGTTGCATTTCTTTCAACCATGGTAGGGGTAGCCGAGCCATAGAATTTATCATAAAGGTAATTATTGGACTGAACATACTTGTCTATTATATCGAAACTGCTTGGAGTGCCAAAGATATGTGCATCACCATAATTGTTCCTGTCACCCGCCTGATACAGCTTAATTCTGTCATAGTACCCCTGCTCTTCTGAATTAAGGATGGATGTATCGCCGGTCTGAAGAGCCTTAACAACATTATAATGAGCAGTCAGGTTCTTCTTTGCAGGTTCGTATCCAAGTACCTGATATTGCCATACAGCAATACCGTTTTCATCATAGCTCAATTTATCAGACCACTCATCGGTTTTTTCCTTGCTGTCACGGGCATATCCTGCAGAACCTGCTTCTACAAGCTTCATTATTGCTTCAGGGTGTTTGTAGTTTTTGTTTACTGCATAGTATCTTGTTACAGGCATTTTAGTAATCGGCATTGCCGGTTTGTCATCTATTGAAACCAATTCAATTGCTTCCCACTCAGCATTAGGATCGTTAACCACATTGAACTTCAGAATGGCTCCGGGAGTTGACATTCCGCCATACATAACGCCAATCTTACCGGCGGCTATTGACTCCTGAACCTTGTTCCTGTCCTTTACACCGAATTCGGGATCAATCTGGCCTTCTTTGTACATCCTTTGCAATTCCAACAAAGCTGTTCTTACTTCAGGTTGTATACTTCCGTATACAATATTGCCAGTGCCGTCATCAATCCATCTTCTGATATATGCATGGTATCCTGCAAAGAATCCGGTTGCTCCGAAATGGTTGTCTTTTATAAAGTTCTTTGTCAGCCCTAAGCCATAGGTATCGTTTTTACCGTTTTGATCGGGATCATTGTTTGTAAAAGCCTCTATAACAGCAAGCAAATCCTGCATGGTTTTAGGTTTTTCCAATCCAAGATTTTTCAGCCAGTCGGTTCTTACATATAAAATCTGAAGTGAATCTATTGCGGATCCTGTATGAGGAATAGCCATAAGTTTTCCGTCAATCTTAGCTGTGTTAAAGCTTGTAATATCCTGTTCCAGAATGCTCTTTGTAAAGTCGGATGTTCTTGTTTGATATAGTTCTGTTAAATCATACAGCATATCATTCTGGGCAAGCTCAATTAAGTTTTTGTTGTTGAGCCACATTAAGTCGGGCAGGTCTCCTGCTGCAACCGCTATGTTCATTTTCTGCTCAAACTGTTCCTGCGGGACAACCCAAACATACCTCAGATTAATTCCGAAAACTTCCCTGTAATAATCAATCCAGATATTATTTTCAATATCTTCGCCTTCTTTGAACCGTATTCCGTCGTTCAAGAATCTCCATGCTGTCATTTCAATTGGCGGATCATATTTTGCAAGTAGATCTTCCGATTCTGCAGGCTTTGTCGGTGCTGTCGTAGGTGTGGTTCCCTCGGGAGTTTTCGTTCCGGGTTTTCCACAGGCTGTTAACGACAATACAATCATGACAACCAATGCAAAAGCTGAAAATCTTTTTATCGCTTTTGTTTTCATAATCTTCCTCCAATTCATGTTTTTAGCTGATATTAATGAGATCTCATTGAATATAATTATATTAACCCTTGAAATCATGAACAATATTCATCTCTTTACTTTGAATTCATTTCTTTACATGTTTAATCTGATAAAAAAACAGCGCTTTCGCGCTGCTTCTTTTTTTATGTCATTTCAATGCCTGTTCAAACTCAATGCTATAACATGGGATTCAAGCCTTCCCACTCAACTTTCCATGTCCCGTCCTTCGGGAAACCCGGCAGTTTTTCATCACAGCCTCTCCATCCTGCCGCCATCATTGCAACGGCAGTTAATAAACCGCCGTTTCCCGGAAGATATATCGGAAGGTCGGATCTATCTGCCTGCTTATTGTGGCCATTTGCAAGATATTCATTCTTTGGTGAATCATATAGCAAAGCTTTAAGAGCCAAATCCGGACGGCCAAGCCTTGCTGCAGTCATCGCCATCATTGGGAAGTCCCATCCCCAAACCTTATCCATCTGCCAGCTGTCCAGAACTTTTTGAAGCGTTTTCAACATAACTCCATGATCTACCTTTGATCCGGGCAGTATCCCCAACGCGCCAAGCATCGAAGGATGGTCCCTGTTGAATAAAGTAAAGGTGTCAGGGCAGTTCTCATGCGCCAGATATAAACCGTCCTTTTCAGGCAGCTTAGAAAGGTTATTGGCAATTTTCTCCCATTCTCTGTTGATTTCAAGGCCCAGACGTTTTCTCCATTCATTTGCGGTTCTCAAACCAAAAGCCCAGTATTCCAGTTCAAAAGCCGGATTCAGCGTAATCCGCGGATCATGATTTTCCTGGGCAGGTATTAATGCAGGCCCCAGAACGTATCTATTGTTCTCTTCGTCAAATTCAGCATAGGATTCCATAAAGTCTGCTGTTTCAAACACTATTTCCTTATACTTCTCAAGTATTTCGTTGCCTGGCCTGATGCTGTACAGCAGCTCTGCATAATATATCGGGTGCGGTTGCTGCCAGATTAAAAGCGGCCCGATCGGCGACGGGCTGTCATCGCCGTTTGGGGAAGTCATCTTTGGCCATCTGGCACCTTTATATCCCTGGGATTTTGCCAGCTCCCTTGCTTTATCCAATATAGAACCGTACCACCACAGGCTTTTTTCAAACAATTCGCTTCTTCCCCACAGCGGGAAATGCACACCGTGCCACCAGTGCATTTCCAAATGGAATTTTCCATACCAGCTGTTAAATGTAAGGCCTGTTTCCTGCGGAGGAAGCGAACCTGCACATTGTATCGCCATCAGGTACTGCGAAAGAATAATCCTTCTTTCAAGTTCATGGGCTCTTTTATCGGTGCTGCCTTTAAAATCAATTATGCCTCCATTGTTCCAGTAGCTCTGCCAATAAACCCTGCTGCCGGCAATAACATCAGAAAATGAAGGGACATTTTCACCTATCTCTTTCGGTGAGAACCAGCACATGAACTCCAGTTCATTCCGCTCGGGTTCCATATCTATTGCGAAACTGTTTCTTCCTGTCCGCTCCACTTTTCCGCCTTTGGACAAAGCAATTTTGACATAGTACTCATCCTTATCCAGCGTGCGGTGCAAATACACAAAATTATCACCCGAAGATACCAATTCGGTATTATGCTTCTGATCATTGTTCCAGTCTGCAGCAGTCATGTCAGGTGACCCGTATGGAAACCTGATATTAATGCTGAGTCTGTTTTTTGCGAAAAGCTCGGATTTAACTTTAAAAGCCAGTACATCTTTACCTGGATGGCAGCATGTCTTTGTTTCAATTCTGTATCCCTGAACGGTAAATGTGCTTTCCATTAAACCGCTCCACAAATCCAGCGTGTGACGGGGATTTTCTATATCTTCGGCAGTTGCCGGGCTAAAGTCCTCTTTTCTGATATCAAGGCCGATTTGCCCAAGATGCAAACGATGCGGGTTTTGCCTTAGCCAGTGATATATCTCCTCCTGCCCCTTGCTGCTGGTCATATATCCCACTTTCTTACCATGTGTTTCAAAAATTTCTCTCTTAAATTGGTCCGGTGAGTAACTTCGGGTTTCATCATTAACCGGCTCTGTATGCCAGCCCCAATGCGACTGGGTACATGTCGGAATACCTTTATTATATAGTTCGGGGAAGGTTTGAAGTCCGGTAATATCGGCTGTAAAAGCAAATTCACCGTTTCCCACCGACAGCGGAGAAAAAGGATCTATTTCAGTTATTACAGGGTTATGCCTTGTCACCAGTTCATATCTGTTTATAGCCATTGTACAAACCTCCGAATTTTCCATTATTCTATTTCATATCTAAACCAGTTGAAATCGGCTCTTCCGCCATCATTCAAGGTATTGTAGCTAAAAAGCCCAATTCTTGCACCCTTCCAGAAACCCGCCTCCAATTTGCACGGGCCACCAAGCTGTATATAACTTTCATTGTCAAGGCTGAAATAAAATTCGGTGGTACCTTTCAGATTGACCACTGTCCTGAGCCATACATTCCCAGGTTCTATCCTGGGGCCATGGTGTCTTATTCCACCGGTAATTGTTTTTATAAATGCATACTCCCCTTCTTTAACAACGCCAATCCAGTTTTCTTCCTTGCCTGCCAGGAAAGCCAGTCCTGCTGTCTGGCCGGGTTTCATATTCTCTGTATTCAGCTCTGTTGTTATTACGCCGCTGTCCCCCATAAGTTTCTGGGTCAGCGTATTTCTCGCCCTGAATATATTCCCGGCATACAATGCTTCCAGGGTTAAATATCCCGGGCGTTTTGTAAGGGACCATCGGTCATTTACCGGATTGTGATTCCACTGCCACTGCGGGCCAAGATTCGGCCCGTCAAACTCATCTGACGATTGGGGCAGTTTTCTTTCATAGTTCTTACCAACATCGGGCTTCCTGTAAACACTTACCGGTTCCCCGCCACAACCCATAAGCGGCCAGTCATCGACCCATGTTACAGGCTGGAGATGGCACACCCGTCCCAACGTGCCCACATCCTGAAAATGCATGAACCACGATTCCCCTGACTCCAGTTCAATCAGTGAGCCCTGGTGAGGGCCGTTTATATCCGTGCTCCCTGTCTGCAGCACAATCTTTCTCTCATACGGCCCGTATATGTTTTTGGCACGCAGAACGGTCTGCCAGCCTGTTTTAACCCCGCCCTCGGGAATGATCAAGTAATAATATCCGTTCCTTTTATATATTTTGGTTCCTTCTGCAATCTTTCCAACATACACTACTACGCCGTCATCAAGGAGTTTTGTCCCGTCGGAACTCATTCTATGGATAATAATAGGCCCTGCACCTACAGTGCTGTGCCCTAAATAAGCGGTCCCGTCATCATCCCAGAACGGGCACGGATCTTCCCACCCGGATACGCGCACTACCTCATGCACAGGGCTCCATGGGCCTGCCGGGTCAGTTGCCGTACTCATGTACAATCCTTCGGTGGGAGTGCAGAAATATACGTAAAACTTCCCGTCATGATATTTTATGGCGGGTGCCCAGCTTCCTTTCGCATAGGCATCCATGCTATCATAAATCGGATCATGTTTTAATGAGTTATAAACCTGTCCGATAATGGTCCAGTTTATTAAATCTTTCGAATGCAGAACCGGCATCCCCATATAGTGAAATTCAGAGCATACCATGTAAAAATCATCACCTACACGAACAACATCGGGATCGGAATAATCAGCATTCAACACAGGATTTCTGTAGAAGCCGTTCCCCAGATCACCCCATTTGTATTGGCCGGTTTGAGATTTGATTTCAAAATGCATAATTTCTCCTCCTTATGCATGCCATATTTTAATTATAACAAACATCATGCAATAGTACACTTAAATTCATGGAAAATCATTACCATACAGAAGTGAAATCCGTCAAAAATCTCCCAAAATAAAATAAACCCACGGAGTAAAAATTTTACTGATAAACCGTGGGCTTTCCGGAAATCAAATATTATCCTTTAACACTTCCCATAACAAGCCCTTTCATAAAATATTTCTGCAGGAAAGGGTAAACTGCAAGTATTGGCGCTGCTCCCAAAAATACCTGGGCAGATTTGAATGTCCGTTCGGATACTTCCCTGATACCGGCCAGCTCTTCCGAAGAAGTCTGGTATTGATTTATGTCAGGGTTTATAAGAATTGTCCTCAAATACGTCTGCAGAGGCCAGTTCTTAGGCCTGTTCATATATATCATTCCGTCAAACCATCCATTCCAGTGACCGACAATGACAAACAATGAAATGGTTGCCAGTGACGGAAGCGATAACGGAAGATATATTTTGAACAGTGTGGTCCAGTGGCTTGCACCGTCTATATAAGCTGCTTCTTCAATTTCCTTCGGCAGCTCCCTGAAGAAGTTCATAAGAAGAATGACATTAAATACCGGTACAGCCCCGGGAAGAACCAAAGCCCACATTGTATCCAAAAGCCCCAGTTTTCTGACAGTCATAAATGTAGGTATTAAACCGCCGCTGAACATCATTGTAATGATAAAAAACCATGCGTAAACATTTCTCGCCCTGAAAACCGATTTCTCCTTTGACAGAGGATATGCAACCGATATTGTCAGAACCATATTTACAGCATATCCCAGTGCAATTCTCTTGACTGAAACAAGGAATGATTGCATAAATTCACGTTTGCTAAGTGCATATTTATATGATGCCAGGGTAAAATCCACCGGCCATAATTTCACATACCCGGCTGCAGCAGCAGAGCTTGAGCTGAGTGATATAGCCAGTACGTTAATCATAGGAACCAAACATACAAATGCTGTCAATGTAAGTATTATATAGTTAAATACTGCAAATACTTTCTCACCGGTTGTTCTTTTTAGCATTTTATATCCCTCCTCAGTTAAAATACTCTGTAGCCGGCATATTTGTTGGCAAGTTTATTTGAAATAACCACCAAAACAAAGGATATTGCCGATTTAAACAGTCCTACCGCAGCAGATACACTGAACTGTGCCTCTACCATACCAATTCTGTAGACCAATGTGTCAATAATGTCACCGGTGCTGTAAACAGACGGGCTATACAGGTTAAATACCTGATCAAATCCTGCATTTAGAACATTTCCAAGGCTCAAAACAGTCATAAGTGTAACAATTGGCAGTATTCCCGGTAATGTTATATGCCATGTCTGCTTCAGGCGACCCGCACCGTCTACAACAGCAGCTTCGTACAGTGTTGGATCAATTGATGTCAGAGCCGCAAGGTATACAATCGTGTTATAGCCGAATTCCTTCCAGGTGTTTGTGGCAACCAGCGTAAACGGGAACCAGTTCGCGTTTCCCAGAAAATATATTGGCTTGATTCCAAACAGACCAAGAAACTCATTAACTATACCACTGGTTGGTGATAACACGTCAATCAGAATTCCGCCAAGGATTACCCATGACAGAAAATGCGGAAAATATATTATAGTCTGTATTGTTCTTTTAAAAGCATCTTTCCTTATTTCATTCAGCAATAGCGCAAAAATTATCGGAACAATCAGGTTGGCTATTATCTTCATAACGGCAATGAAAACAGTATTACGAATAACAGTCCATATGTTGGGCATGTTAAAAATATACCTGAAATTATCCAATCCAACCCATTGAGAACCCATAAATCCCTTTGCAGGGACAAATTTCTGAAACGCCATTACAATTCCAAACATCGGTATATAATTAAAAATAAATACTGCTATAACACCGGGAATCAGCAGTATGTGAAGAGGTAACTCCCTTATCCACTTTTTATTACCCGCCATTTCATTCCATCCTTCCTATGTGCTGCTATTTATCTTTATACATATAAATAAACTGATTTATCCTGTATAAAAAATTATAGTCCCTGCCCGTTTGTCCATACAATATTCATATCTTTACTTTCAATTCATCTTTTTACTTCACATCATGTAAGTAAAAAAGCAGGAATGAACAGGCGGTATTTAAAGCTCGGCTGAAATCCGGCCTTATGCACCCGGTTGTGCTGACGGTTTGTATTATGAGTAAAGGTACTACGGCTTATTAGGTATAAACGCCGGATCCAGTCCTCCCGAAGAACGATGGTTTGCACCACCTACAAAATAAGCTGTATGATCCGCTTTAAGACTTGGTGCTGATAAAATCCCTGTATTCCTGCGGTGTCATATTGGTTGCCTTCTTAAAGAACCTGGTGAAGTTCGTGGCGGTTCCATATCCAAGGGCTTCAGCCACAGAATTGATTTTAATATTCGGATTTTCAAGCATCTGCTTTGCTTTTTTTACACGGATATCACTTATATAATCGGATATATTCATTCCAACCATCTGCTTGAAAAGCCTGGACAGGTAAGAAGGATTGAAATGGACCAGATCGGCAAGACGAATCAGTGTCAGTTCATCCTGAATATGTATATTGTCATTAATATGCTTCTGAATATATCCAATAACATCCTGCACTCTTTTTTCCTGCTCATTCTCCTGAATTTCGAAAAGGATCAGGCTAAGCCTGTACAGGTAATTAACCGCATCTTCCCATGATTCATGCTCATCAGCTCTCATAAGTTTATGGATGCCTATCCTGAACGCAACCTTTTCGAGTATATTCCACCGGTTTATATAGGATAAAAGCACCAGCGCAATTGATGAATACTGCTCAATAGCAACAGTATTATGCATACTTTTGACTTTTCTTAAATTTCCGGTCAGTTCGTCCATGAGCGCAAAGAAATCTTCCTGCTTTCCATATTCCAGCGTTTCGGCAAGCATCTCAAACTGCAGCTTGTTTGTTGATAGTTTTTCGTTTGCTTTTTCCTGCGAATCCCTCAAACCTTCCTTTATAACCCCCCGGCCTGTTAAAAGCATCGCTGAATCCTGCCCGAAACGGTAATTCAAAACCATTTTCAATGTATTGAATCTGTCGGGCAATTCAATCCAGTCTGCCGGACTGTCATCCAATGCAAAGGAAACCAAAGTCCGGGTTGATTCCATACATGATTTTTGAATCAGCTCAATATTTCCCTTTACAAATGTGAGGCATTCCTTCCAGGAATAACTTCCGTCATTATCCAAACCTTCAGATGGCTGTATCAGCCAAATCAGATACGAGTTTTCATCAGTGAAACAAACATAATTTACCGATGAAGAAAAAAACTCACTTGCTACCAGGCTTACACCGTATATCCTTCTGTTTCTTTCGGAATATGGAACTCCTTTCGGTACATTATCCATACGGGCCACTAGCATAATAACATCCCGGGACGCACTGAGCTTTATCCCCAGTTCATCAAACTGATGCTGGTTTATCTCGTTTTTATAAAACCTGCCCTTTACAACTCCATTCAGAAAATTTCCGCGTAACAATTCCTTTGCGGTATCCACCTGCTTTTCGGCTTCCTGCAACAAAGCATCAAGTCTGAAACTCTTTTCGATTTCTCCGACAGTATTTTTAACAACCTCTATTACTTTACCGTACCCCTCGGTTTTAAGGATATAATTTACACCTTCATACTGAATTGCAGTATATACATAATCAAACTCGTTATATCCCGTTAAGAATATCACCCTGCACTTGGGCCAATGCCTGTGGATTTGCTCCATCAACTGCAGTCCGCTCATACCAGGCATACGGATATCCGTAAGAACTATGTCTATGCGTGTTTTCTTTAAAAGCTCAATTGCCTCATCCCCCGAGTATGCCTTATATATATCAAGTTCCAGCTCATTCAGGCTGTGAAATACTTCATATAATCCATCTGCAATAATTGGTTCGTCATCTACAATCAATAATGTGTACATACCATTATCATCCCCTAATTAACATAGTCTCTGTATGGTATTGAAATGGTAACCTTGAATCCTCCCCTGCTGCCTTTATCAACAGTCACTCCATATTCCTGCCCGAACTTAAGTTTAAGCCTCTGATTGATATTTTGCAAAGCCGTTACTTCTTCATTACCGTCATTTTTGCTGGACAATTTTCCCTGCAGGATATCCAGGTTTTCTTCGGAAATGTCCTCCCCATTATTTTCCACGATAATATGCAGTTCATCTTCAACCCTTTCAAAGCTTATTGCAAGAAAACCATTGCTCTTTATCATGCTTAAACCGTGTTCAAATGCATTCTCTATTATCGGTTGAAGAATTAACCGGGGCACCATTATATTTGAAAACTCGTCCGGCAGTTCATCAAAGGTCACCTTTACCCTGTTTGAAAAACGCAAAGCCTGAATATCGGTATATACTCTGGCATGTTCCACTTCTTTTTGCAGCGTAACTTCATCGGCAGCACTCCGGGTTATAAACTGGAAGTATCTCCCTAACTGCTCGGTGAACTTTTCGAGGTTTTCATAATCCCCCGTACGTGCCATGGTATTAAGAATAAAAAAGCTGTTGTAAAGGAAATGCGGATTTATCTGGGATTGCAGTTGTTTCATATTGGCCTTCTGCACCAGCAGCTTTTGTGTATATGTCTGCTCGATAAGAGATTTCAGATCCCTTACCATGGAGTTGAAATTCCTGTAAATAAATCTGAATTCATCATCCACTTCATGTTCAATGTTTATATCAAAATTACCTTTCTTTACTTCCCTGAATGAATAGACCAGCCGGCTAAGCGGCTTATGAATAAATTTGTATACATATATCGAATAAACTATGACAACTGTAAGGGAAAGCACTGAAAATACTGCAAACCATACCCTGAAATTATTCAATGGTTCAAAAACCGCGTTTTCAGGTACATACTTATACAATATAGATTCGAAATAATCAGAAGTTTTATATGCTACTAAAAACTTGGTCCCGTCAATTGACACTATCTTTGCATTCTCCGTTAATGTGTCGGAACCGTCAAATATCTGCCGCCTTATTTCCTCATGGAAAATATAATTATAATTTGTTGCAATGATACTGCCGCTTTGGGTATTATAAATGGCAACACCCTCCTCAGGGCTGTTTACCATCGCTTTTAAAGCAATTTCGAATTCTTCCCTTGATAACTCGGACACAATCAGGAATATCGGATCCCTTTCGGTTATATATGAGTAAGGATAAGGAACCATAAGGTACATCGAGTTATCTGCATGTATAATGGTGGTATCGGCATTCCTGGATATTGCTTTCATTTTATCGAATTTTTCGCTGCTTAATCCAGATACGCTGGCATTGGTTATTTCCTTGCCTGCATCAGGAATCAAAACGGTGGAAGACTTGATATACCTGCTGCTGTTTTTTACCGCAAATAACCTGTTTCTAATCCTTAACAGGCTGTCCCGGCTTTCAATATTTGTAAGAGCCTGGGATATGGTAGCCATCCGGTTTATATCTGTATCATTCAGGAGCTCGTATTGCAGCATCTGAATTCTTTGTATTTCATTCTCAAGGTTATCCAGATAATAGGACACCTGCGAAATCATCGAGTTCGACAATTCCCTGCGCAGAATTACCAATCCGCTGTTGTATATGAATATACCCAGCCCGTAAATTGGTATAAGGATAATGATAAATGAAATTATTAGTCTGGCCAATACAGAAACTTTCCAGGATCTATCCGCCATTTTCCATTACCTCTGTAAACGATACATTAACTATATACAAATTCTAAGCAAACTGTCAATGAATATTCGCATAATCAAAAACGTGGATCTTAATTTGATCCACGTTTTTAAATAATTCGGCGAAACTATATTGATGACACGAATATTCCGTATTATTTGCTGCCGGTGTATATTAAAATGGCTTCTTTAAGAAATTCTGCCGCGCCCGGGCATATTTTATCGTAGTATCCCTTGAAGCGTTCATCGCAAACGTACATTTGCGCAATGCCTGCATGAGCGACTTTACTGTATTCAGGCCATGTAAAGCACAGCCACTGCCTGTGCAGGTCTGCAACTTCCTGGGCAAGTTCTCCTGCAGGATCTCCGCTTTCACAAGCCTTTTTCAGCAATTCATTAATTTTCTCGCCGAGCTTTGTAAATTCATCATATTGCTCTTTTGTCATGTTCATCATCTTTCTGTTTGATTCATCAACTGTTTTGTCCCCGTATTTTGATCTGATTTCAGCTCCATACTTGCTCTCATTTTCGTTTACGAGGTTCTTCTTGAAGCCTTCAAATTTTTCACGATCGCTCATGTCAACTCTCCCTTCTTTTTGTGCTATTGTCTTTTCGACGTTAGAAATCAGCCTTTCAAGCCTTGCTTTCTCGTCAAGGAGTTTTTCATGATGGTATTTAAGCGCCTGAACTTCATCAAAACATGGAGACAATATTATTTTTTTAATATCATCAAGCCCCAAGCCCAGTTCCCTGTAAAAAAGGATCTGCTGCAGCCTGTCCACTTCCCTGCTGCCATATATACGATACCCTGATGAATTGATTCTTGCCGGCTTAAGAATACCAATTTCATCATAGTAACGCAAAGTTCTTGCCGTAACCCCTGACAGTTTCGCAAGCTTTTTAACCGTATATTCCATTTCAAACCTCCTGACAGGAATAGTCTAAACCTTTACGCAACGTTAATGTCAATACTTTTTAATAAAAATACCTCTGCCTCAACTTCAGCAAAGGTATTTCAGCGATTTCGGGTCTATTTACCCATGATTTTTTGTTTTAGAGCTTTTAACCTGAAATACATTTCGCGGGGAACGTGGTCTTCAAACAGGAACGGAGCCGTCTTCATAAATCCCGGATCTTCAAAGTCCCACCATGTAAGGGCTTTGATTTCGGGTCTGGCTGCTGCAATTGTATAAAACTGCTCCACCCAGTCGGCCTGGACATGTTCATCCCACGGTGCATGCCAAATGCCCTTTGTCAATCCTATCTGGGATTTAGGATCGGCTGATTCCACGTTATCCCTCTCTCCCCGTGCCGGACCGCTTGGCACGCCCATCTCTGTTATATGGACGGGTTTGCCAAACCGCGCATATTCATTTAAAAGAAGGCTTACAGCCACCATATCCCGGGCGGGAAAGTAAAGCTGAACACCGATTACATCAAAATCTATACCTTTTTCGACTGCTCTTTCAAAGAAAGCCAACGGCGATACAGGCCGATCAAAAACAGGTCCGTAACACACAAATTTCCCCGCAACATACTCAGCAAAAGGCAGGCAAACATTTATTATAGATGTCGCATCGGGATTGCTTTCACGGACCGTCTCGCAGCATACGCGGGCCATCTCCATAAGCTGCTCCTGGGTGAATTCAAAACAGTTTGCCCAGTCATGGGGTTCATTAATAGAATCCCATATATCTATCCGGCCGCGGTATCTTGTAACCGTCTTCTTAATGTATTCGCCTGCAAACCGGGTTAGTTCATTGTAGCTTTTGCCATACATCCACCCGGGATTAACCCCTCCATGTCCAAACCACAGCGGGTGCCCTTTTGCCTTAATGCCGCTTGATTCACACCATTCCAAAATCTCATCCCTGCGTGCATAATCAAACACTCCCTCTTCGGGAACAACCTGGTAATAATAGAACGGTATTGTTGCAAAATTAAAAAGACTTTTAAAATAATCGGAATAAAGGTTATCCCCTGAATATTTGAAGGCGTTGCACCCAAGCAGGATGTCCGGCCTTGGATTTTGAGCAAGTTTCTCTGCCGCTGATTCAAACAGGGCGGCTTCTGCTGCGAAAACAGCGTGCGACAGCGCTTTTAACCGGCAGTAATCCCGGTCTATGCCCTTTTCCGACAATTCCCTGTATTCAAGAGCAGCATCCAGATGCCCCTGTGCATAAACAGACAGATTTAGCCCTTTTCCAATCCTTTCGGCTTCATAAATATAGGTCTCCAGCGCTTCGGAAACAAAATCTACCGTATCCGCTGTATACCCCTGCCCATGGTTGTGGGCCATAACCCATATATTCCCGTACAGTGGGATGTTCAGCCTGGCATGCAGCATAAACGGCATTTTAGTAACTTCCAGTTCTACGGTTCCATCGGGTAAAATCCGGCTTTTCCTGATATCAGGCTCAAAATGAAGATCACTGGCATAAAGGGTATTGAGCAAATATTCGGGAACAGGCTCTCCATTGGCTCCTGTTATTTTAACCTTTACAACCATATTCCCACCTCCCTCTATATGTATTCTACATATTAACCGTCGGTATATTCAATCATCTAAAATTTTCACTATACCGGTTCCAGGCAGATTACATAACCATAAAACTCATTCTCCGGTTTCAAGAAGAACTTCGCATACTGCCTCCAGTGCATTCGCAGCAGCCCACAGGTTGTAACTGAACCATGAACTGCACGGTGTGCCGCCACTGTATCTTTCGACTGTCAGGCCGTCACTTGGGCACCATCTTTCGGATAAAACACCATACCTGCCATATCCTGTCTTTTCGGGATATAGTTCCAGCGTCTGCATTAACCATGCAGTCGAATCATCTGCTCTCATCCGGTGGTAATTATCTCCGCTAACCCTTGCAAGGTATCTCAAATCAGAATCAATTATTACACCCATCGGATGAATATGCGGGTTCGATACCGATGTTACAGAACCGCCACAGGCATTCCAGCCATCTTTCAGGGTTTGTTTCAAATACAAAGCCTTTTTCGGTCACAGCATCGTCAGGAATGCTAAACCCCCCATCCCCCTTACTGTAAAAAAAAACTCAAATCCAATACAAAGGAATTTTTAATGATTTTCATACCTGGTCCCCCTTTTGCTTATATAATAAATAAGCGTTTATTTTAAGCATCAAAAAACATCAACTTATTGCAGGAAAAAGATACGGATATTCTGATATTTTATAATGCCTGAAACAGAATTTTACCCCGCAGTAGCTTTACTAAGGCTTTACATATATTATATATAAAAAGCCCCCATAAAAGGAGGCTCACAATTATTTCTTATCCCTTTATTCCGGTTGTTGCAATACCTTCTACAAAATATTTCTGGGCAAAGAAGAACAGAAGCAAAACAGGCAATACTGCAACGAAAGCCATAGCCATCATCTTTCCCCAAACAACAACCGATTCTGCATCAAGTGACAGCTTCAGTGCCAGCGATATCGGGTACTTCTTTACAGAGTTAATAAAAATTAATGAATTAAAGTAGTCATTATATGTCCAAAGGAACTGAAACAACCCCGCCGAGAACAACGCAGGCTTCATAAGCGGCAACAGAATCTGCACAAACGTCCTTAATGTACCGCAGCCGTCAATGTACGCCGACTGATCCAGCTCCTTAGGCAATCCCCGCATAAACTGCACCAGCATGAAAACGAAAAACGGATAGCATGCCAGCATTGCAGGAACATAAAACGGCAGGTATGAATTAATCCATCCAAAGCTGTTGAACAGCGTATACCTGGGTATAATAATAACTGCATTAGGCAGCATCAGCGTTGCTATCAGTACTGAAAACAAGATTTTCTTTCCTGGAAATTTAAATCTCGCAAATCCGTAAGCAACCAGCGAACATGATATAACAGTAAACAATACCGTCGGTACAACAAGCTTGAATGTATTAACGAAGAAATCGGTATAGGTCATATTTCCGTGTCCCTTCCAGCCATCAATATAATATTGTAAGTTGAAACTGCCGGGCAGCAATTTAATGGATCCAAAAATTTCTTCATTGGTCTTGAATGTGGCAAAAAACATCCATATAATAGGATATAGCAGGAAGATACCAATTACAGCGATTACCAAATACTCAACAATTCCTGCTTTTTTTTTCGTCTCTCTTTCCATGAACATTCCCCCTAAAAGTCACCACTGTCTTCATAATAAACCCAGGCCGAAGATGAGCGGAATAAAAGTAATGTAACTATCATAATCAAAGCAAACATAACCCATGAAATAGCACTGCCATATCCCATTTTGAAATATGAAAACGCTTCATTATAAAGTTTCATTCCCAGTACGTAAGTAGATTTCAGCGGTCCCCCTTTTGTAATAACAAATGCGGAGGTGAAATTCTGGAATGCCTGGATAGTCTGCATAATTAAATTAAAGAAAATAATAGGAGTAATATGTGGAATTGTTATTTTAAAAAATACACGGATTTTTCCAGCCCCATCGATTGATGCGGCTTCATATAATTCCTTTTGGACATTTTTCAGTGCAGCCAGAAACATAACCATCGATGAACCAAACTGCCAGATTTCAAGCATGCAAATTGTCCTTAGTGCAAGCTTTGTATTGCCCCACCACTGTTGCGAAGGCAGTCCGACAGTATTCAGAATGGCGTTAACAACTCCGTTATCCACGAATAATACCTTCCAGAGTACTGCAATGGCAACACTGCCCCCGAACAATGACGGAATATAGTATAATGTCCGGATAAGGTTGATTCCTTTTATATTGCGGTTCAGAAATACTGCAACCGCAAGCGCCATCAGAAGTTTTCCGGGGACGGTATACAAAGTAAAAAGCAATGTTACCTTAAGAGAATTCCAGAATTCAGTATCCTGGGTAAAAAGCTTTATATAATTCTTTAATCCTATAAAATTCGGAACAGCTGAAATTTTATAATCTGTAAATGAGTAATACAGGGAACTTAAAAACGGATATAGCTGCAAAACTGTAAAGCCCACCAGCCATGGAAGCAAATACAGGAATGCCTGATAATCTCTCTTTTGATACTTTCTTATCTTGACCTTTTTATCAACCACCAGGGGTCATCCTCTCAATTTAAAGTTTTCCTGAAAATTTTTATATTTGATGATTTATTAACATGGGTGTCCCGTTGGGACACCCATAGTAGTTGATTCAGAGCATTTTTGAATTGCGTATGGATTGTATTTTCATTAATCTGCCATTAAGAAATCAGATGAACAATTTCTATTCAATTAAACCCTTTATTAAGCTGTAAGTGCTCTTAGCTATATCTTCAGGTGTTCCTGCTCCATATCCAATTTTTTCAACTGCTTCCGCCATAATCGCTTTGCATTCCTGTGAAGAAGAAATACTGTCGTTGATAAGGCCTGCCATTTTGGACGTTATATTTGCTCCTTCCATTGCAAGAGGGCTTAACAATCCTGCACCCTCACAAATCTCTCTGGCTTTTGCAGTTGGAGGTACCGAACGAGTACATCCGAGAGTTCTCATAGCAGTTTCATTATTAAAGAAATAATCCAGGAATGCAGCACATACTTCAGGGTATTTGCTTGTTTTGGTAATTGCAAGAACCTGAGGAGTATTGCTTTGCCAGCCGTTATTCTTCGCATCTTTCATTAAAGCCAGATTTCCGGCTGCAAAGTTTACACCGGGTGCTGCTGCTGTCATAACATCTATTGTTGATACATAGGTGTAACATGCAACATACTTGCCGGCAATCCAGTTCGGGTCTGACTGCATGCTGTCACCGCTATATGCAGCCATATAGGATGCAGGCGGTATAACTTCATTTTCATACAGTGCATCAACATATTTAAGTACTTCCAGAAGATCTTCTTCGGTTACATTGATTGCCTTGTCTTTTGCATTGAACATGGTATCTCCCATTTTCTGCTTCAGATAGGTATAAAGCACTGCATTTGTTACATAATCTTTATTCATGCAAAGCAGATAAAGACTGCTGTCATATTCTCTTACTTTTTTACCCCATTCAATCAAATCTTCCCATGTATAATCCGCTGTAAAATCAATACCTATTTTTTCTGCCAAATCTTTATTATAAATTAAAGCAACACCCGAAATACCTGTAGGGAGGCCCAACTGTTTTCCGTCATAGCGTCCGTTGGTGGCCTGGCTTATATAGGCCTCATCGAAATTTGACAAGTCAAAATTGAAATCGAAATAATCATGGAAGTAGTCTCCTCCTGCTACATATGTAGGGAAGGTTTCAGGGTCAACCTGCACAATATCAGGAGCTGTACCAGATGCAAGCTGGGTTGATAATTTGTCATGATATCCGTCACTGCTGCCATATTCAGGTTCGATTTTCACGTTGGGATACATTTTAATAAACTGCTCAATAACAGCTATTGTGGCTGCATTTCTTTCTTCTCCTCCCCACCATGAAAACCTTATTGTAACATTCTCGTCAGGGATTGTATAACCTCGTTCTGTTACAGTTCCCTTGCTTTCAGGAGCCTGTGTCGGATTCGAAGGTGCCTGTGCTGATGAATTGTCAGATGATGGCTTTGAAGTGTTGCCACATGCTGCCATGGTCAGAATCATCAAACAGACCAGCATAATTGAAACAATTTTTTTCATAGTATTACCCTCCTTTTAATCTTAACAGTCAATATTATTTTGCTTATACTGAGTATAAGCAAAATAAGCAATCGCAAAAAGGATTTTGCCTTACTCTTTTTCTTCAATTATTTTTCATTTTTACTAAGATGGTATCATTTTTTATGAAACTTCTTCAGTTTTTGTGATTTTTGTTACCGTTCGATATGGTATCTGAAAGGAAATGCTGGTTCCCCGGCCTTGTACCGAACGTATATGCAAACAACTTTCCTCCCCATAGTGTAAAACAAGCCGTGAGTTAACATTGGAAAGACCGATGCTGTTACCGTTATTTTGGCTGATGCTTTCTCTTAATGCGTTAAGCTTTTCTTTGGACATGCCAACGCCATTGTCTGTTATATGAAACGTCACCCTGTTCCCCAGGCGGAAGGCTTTAATCTTTATATATCTTTTCTTATTCGAATTTCGAATACCATGCAAAATACTGTTTTCAACAATGGGTTGCAGTAAAAGCCTGAATACCGGAAAATCCATTAATTCATCTTCAATTTCATAATAGGCTATAAATTGATCTCCAAAGCGATACCTCTGAATTTCCACATATTTGCGTAAATACATTATTTCTTCGCTTAATGAAACAAGCTTTGTGGGGTTTGCCACAGAATACTTGAGAATATCCGACAAATCCATAATGGCTTTTGAAGTCTTTCCCGTTGTACCTTCTTTTCTTGCAATTTCAAATGCAATACTCTGTAATGTATTGTAAAGAAAATGCGGATTTATCTGGGACTGTAAAGCCTTTAGTTCAGCCAGGTTTGTCTGGTATTCCTTATCCTTCAGTCTAGAATTCAGTCTCACGGTGTCAAGGAAAAGATGTATTATGTTATTCATGACAACATCGTACTCATCCTTCATCCTGCTTTGGGGTTGTTCCGGGAAAACTCCCTTTTCTACGTTGTTAAACAGTTCAACCATATAGTTAATCTGCTTAAAGTTCCTGTGTGTTGTAAAATAAGATATGCACAGCACAACCAAAACATTGATGATAAATACAATTCCAAAAATGCCCATGCGCTGCCTGAACTGGTACAGCATTTCCTTAATGGAAATCAGTGAGATAATGGAGATACCATATTCATTATTGTAATCACGGTTATACAGATACCACCGTTTATTATTTTTTATCCATTGCTTGCTGTCACCGCGTATGTTATGAGCGGCAATCGAATTAATGTCAATATCCGTATTTCCCATGCTCATCTCAAGGGAAATTAAAAGCTCATTTTCCCTGTTGAAAAAGTACAGGTATTCATGTTCTTTGTTTAAAATACCCGACAGTATTGATTTATATTTCTCTACATCGATATTCACCACAATTACGCCTTTCATCACATCAATGCTGTGATAAAAGGTCAGGACTTCCTGCTCGGCACCGCTTTGGTTTTTCGGTAAAAACCTTCTGATAACCATGTTTGAATTATCTTTCATCCTGCCATAATATTTTCTCCATGTATTGTCAGAATACGAATTTATATGTCTTACACCTTCATCAGATGTAAAAAGATACTGGTAATCGTCAAGATAAAGATAAATGGATACTATATAGGAATAGGACTGCGACATGCTTCGCAGAGTGCTTTGGATGTTCCTTAAATTTACGGCATCAAGATAATCAATGTTCTGTGGCTCAGCAAGTATCCTTTTAAGAGCAAGCGCGGTACTTACATTACTTGTTATAAAATTATTCTGGTATATTACATTGCTTATTACAAAATCCAGATCGGTATTAATGTTTTTCAGCGTATTTTCTGACTGCAGATTAAGCTGTTCATTCAGCTGTCCTGAAGAAATATAGGTAAAAATAACAAAAACAACAGCAACCGGTATTAGCATCAATAAAAAGTAATTACGAAACCTTCTCAGGAAAAATTTACGAAGCATATTATCATTATCCTTGCAGTTTTTTTCTATTTCGATATTCGTTAGGGCTCATATTATAATACATCTTAAAAGCCCTTGAGAAGTTTTTCGGATTATCATACCCCACATAATAGGCAATTTCATAATTCTTATACCTGATATCATCAAGCATTTCGCATGCTTTTTTCATCCTGATATCAAGCAGGTATTCGGCAAAACCTTTGCCCGCTTTTTCCTTAAAAAATTTCGACAGGTAACTCGAGCTTAAATTAACATGTGATGCGGCTTCATCAAGCGACGCGTTCCTGTAATTCTCCTCCAGGTATTTAATAACATTCTCAATAATTTTCTCATAATATGTCTTTGATTTTTCAGTCTTTACCTGGTGTTCCTGGTCCAGTACTTCTTTTACCCGTTCAAAGCATGAAAGCAGTTCATCATATTTAATTGGCTTCAGCAGGTAATCAAACACCTGGTATTTTATCGCCGAACGGAAATACTCATAGTTCTGGTAGCTGCTGAAAAATATAACCTTGGTTTCTATTTCTTCTTCCTTAAGACTTCTGCAAAGCTCAATACCGTTCATTTCGGGCATTTCTATATCACTCATAACCACATCAACGGGATTACATAACAAATAATCCAGCGCTTTAAGCGAAGATGAAAAAGCCCCGTCAACTTTAAACCCAATCTGCTCCCACGGGAACAGATTGGCCAGTCCTTCCAGAATTTTCTGCTCGTCATCTATTATAATCAGTTTATACATATCTCTCCTGGCTATAAAAAGTTAACTAAATTATATATGATCCCCGGAAATAAGACAAGCCATCCTGAATTTGGCTTTAGAGCAAGATTTTTATACAATCCTGATTAATGTCACTGAATCATCCTGCTTCCACTTTTTCAATAAACCTTTGATTGCTTTATAATGCCACGTTTTTGTACCTTCGCACCCTTAACATATTGGAAAAAAGATTCTGCCGAAGAAATAACAAAATTCGATGAAAAAATAAAAGAAAGGACAAGCAAGAAAATTGTCATTTTAAAAAATGTGTTGCAGCATGGCGAGTTTGACATTGATTTTATTATAATGTACCTTTAAAATTTAAATATTTCTTTTTATTCATTTTACGGTATTTATTACCTTTTAATTGTTATTTTTTCCATCCCCTGTTTCGGCAAGGAGATGATTCCATAAAAGGATAGAGGTTTTATATGACTTTTATTTATGTTGATTTTGACGAAGGAGTTCCAAGGCTTGCTTACACCGGATGTTCAAGGTGTTCAAGCTTAATAGGTGTCAGTTTATGCAAAATAAAAAACAGAGGTTGCTGTTACTATTTCCCAAAGTTTTATCCTGTGGAGATTCAAAGGATGTGCCACTCTGAAGAAGGAATGGCGGTGCTGAAAGAAATCACCGGTATGCCTGATGTTGTGCTGTACGACGATCATATCCATGTCAAAGGAAGCTATGATTACATACTGCACCACAAAATGATGAAAGACGGTATGGTTCCCATTAATGGAAACGTTAAAGATACTTCGGTCTTTTTCAAAACATGCCCTTTTGTACGTTCTGGCATGGGTTGCACTCTTCCGCCGCGTTACCGGTCATATGTCTGTAATTTCTTCCTGTGTTCCGAAATCATCGACAACCCGATTTATAAGGACAAGCTGGAACCTTATATAAGGGAAAGAGAGAATTATATACGCTTTCTTGAATGGGAAAACAATCAGCTGATAATGGCAATGCGCGAAGAGGGTATTACATTTGCGAAAGATTTTGATGCTGCCGTGGAATTCCTGAAGGGTACCGTAATAAACCAATATGATTTTCCAAAGCTCGATCCTGTTGCCATACCCGATGACAATACCATGGGTGCATGAACGTACATATCAGATATTTCAGTGCTTCCTTTCACAAACTATGATATAATAAGAAACAGCGGCATAAAGTTGTCAGGGGTTGTTGTTTGTGAAGGGAATGCACTTCAAACTAAAAAAGGCTGTTATTCTGACTCTTATAATCACTATCGCACAGGTTGGCGCGCTTGTTGTGCTGATTCAATATCTTCTTGTATCGCCCGAATCGGTTTTTAAAGACTCAAGGGATATCGGCAAGCTGGTTATTATATTGATTACCGTTATTTCTTTTGTTAACGGATTCATTTCATTGCGTGACATTTATCATCTGGTTAAGGTAGATTCTCAGAATGATATGATCAGGGAAGCCTTAACCTCGGTTGAAAATCTGAATAACTCTTTACGAGCGCAAAGACATGACTTTCTGAATCATCTTCAGGTGGTTTACGGATTAATTGAGATGGATGAATACGATGAAGCCAGGAATTATATAAACAGGGTATATAATGACATTCAGTCGGTAAGCAAAGTTTTAAAAACAGCAAATCCCGCTGTTAACGCTCTTTTGCAGGCAAAACTTATGACTGCTGAAAAAAATAATATAATCACTGAATTAAATATAACCTCACGTCTTGAAAATATGCCGGTTCCGTCATGGGAGCTTTGCAGGGTTCTCGGCAACCTGATTGACAATGCCATTGAATCCCTTAGTGAAAAGCATGATAACCTACATTTGCTGATAGAACTTAACGAAGACATTAAATCATTTATCATTGCGGTTAAAGATAACGGCATGGGTATACCCGAAAATATAATACATCGAATTTTCGATCCCGGCTTTACGACAAAAAGTAACGGAGAAGGCATGGGCCTGGCAATAACCAGAAAGATACTTTCAAAATACAATGGAAAGATTGAAGCTAAAAGTGATAATGGCTGGACGGTGTTTACAGTTTATATACCAAAAGATCGCAATAATGAATGATAAAATTTCAAATCAAAATGCGACATTTCAGTCACAGTTTTGTACAGTATGGCAGGTTCGACTTCAACCAGCCGGCTTAAAAAGTATAATAAAATCAGAAAAGCATAAACGTAATAGGAGGTGTATTGCCAATGGGTATTTTCAGTTTTCTGGACGGGATACAGCTATACCAGATATTAATTCTTCTGTTGGGGTTAATCCTCTTAATCATCGAAATGTTCACTCCCGGGTTCGGCGTTGCGGGAGGGCTTGGTCTTATTTTGCTTGTTGCGGGGATTATTCTGACGGCTTCAACACCGCTTGAAGCACTGGTGATGATAGTTATTCTGCTTGTTATTCTTGGTATTGCGCTAACAGTGGTATTGCATTCTGCGGCAAAGGGCAGGCTGTCAAAAACCCTGATTCTGAAAGATTCATTAAATAAGGAAGCCGGATATATTGGTACCGAAGATCTTGAATATTTTGTAGGCAAAGAAGGAACCGCACTGACGGTTTTAAGGCCGGCAGGTACGGCCGAGTTTGATGGTATCAGGCTTGACGTTGTGAGCGAAGGTGATTACATCCCGAAAAACTCCAAAGTAAGAATTGTCCAGGTTACCGGCCCCAGAATAGTGGTCAGGAAAATCTGAACAGAATTATAACCAATTTTGCCTGGTATATATGATTTAAACTATTTAACATGTAACAGTATGGCATTGATTAATGGTCTAATATATAAACTGTAAGGAGGGTTTTACAATGCAAGGTTCTATATTGGCTATTTTTGCAATAATTGTTGTTGTCATCATTTTTCTTTCATTGTTTTTCAGCTTTGTCCCGGTGGGTTTGTGGATCTCGGCGGCTGCCGCAGGTGTTCGGGTTGGAATTGTAACACTTGTCGGAATGAGGTTAAGGAGGGTTATACCATCCAGAGTGGTAAACCCTTTAATAAAGGCTCAGAAAGCAGGCCTTGATGTAACAATAAATCAGCTTGAAGCACACTACCTCGCAGGAGGAAATGTTGATAAGGTTGTTAATGCGCTTATTGCAGCTCAGAGAGCAAATATACCCCTTGGGTTTGAAAGGGCTGCGGCTATTGATCTTGCAGGCAGGGATGTTCTTGAAGCAGTGCAAATGAGTGTAAATCCTAAAGTAATAGAAACACCTAATATATCTTCAATTGCAAAAGACGGAATTGAACTGATTGCAAAAGCACGGGTCACAGTCCGGGCAAACATTGACCGCCTGGTTGGCGGTGCCGGGGAACAAACCATTATCGCCCGTGTTGGTGAGGGTATTGTTACTACAGTCGGCTCGGCAGAATCACATAAGGAGGTTCTTGAAAACCCCGATTTAATTTCAAGGACCGTTCTTGAAAAAGGTCTTGATGCAGGTACGGCTTTTGAAATTCTTTCGATTGATATAGCCGATATAGATGTTGGAAGAAATATAGGCGCACAACTCCAGACCGATCAGGCCGAAGCCGACAAGCGGATTGCCCAGGCCAAAGCTGAAGAAAGAAGGGCAATGGCTGTTGCGAGGGAACAGGAAATGAAGGCTGCAGTTCAGGAAATGCGTGCCAAAGTTGTTGAAGCAGAGGCAGAGGTGCCTAAGGCTATGGCTGCAGCACTACGGGAAGGTAAGCTTGGGGTAATGGACTATTACAACATGCAGAACTTAATTTCCGACACGCAAATGAGAAATGCAATATCAACACTTGGCAAGCATGAGACTAATAATCAAATAGACAAGAAATAGCCGGATAATATTTATATTAAGGCAGGTGCAGCAAATGGCGGATAATTTCAACCCGTATTACGGAGGTTCAGCATACCTTAAAAAAATAATCAAGGAGGCATCTGAAAAATTCACCGGTACAGGGATGCACTCCGAAAGTTCCATAACCAAAGAGGGCGGCGGTGGCAGCCAGGCTGGCGAATCCATGACATTACCAGCTAGACCTTCCGGCACTTTGGCCAGGCCTGCTGCCAAACCTTCCATATCGGCTTCTCAGCCAATAGTTAGCGAGGATATCGTGTCAATTACAGGAGAGGATCTGATAAGAGGCATACTTATCTCAGAGATTCTTGGTGCCCCCAAAGCCAAAAGGACAGGTCGGTGGTAACTGTTGTATAAGGTATTAATAGCTGACGATGAAGCCGGTATAAGGCTTCTGCTAAGAAAAGTAATAGAAAAGAATAACGGTTTTGTAGTCTCAGGCGAAGCAGCGGATGGAGAATCCGCTGTTTCGCTGGCAGAAAGGCTGAACCCCGATGTTATTTTCATGGATGTGGAAATGCCGGGGCTTAATGGTGTGGAATGCGCAAAACGAATACAGGATATAAATCCGAAGGTGATCATAATATTTGCCACAGGCCATGAGGAATATATGCCTAAAGCTTTTGAACTGTATGCTTTTGACTATATTACAAAACCGTTTAACATCCAGCGGATTCACCAGACTTTGAACCGTATATCTTCTTTGTTTGAGCAGAAGGAAAATGTTTACTCCAGCCCGCTGTTTCAAAACAAATCGGGTCTTGGGAAAATTGTAATCAAAAACAAGGAAGGCATATCGCTGATAGATGAAGAAGACATAATTTTTATACAGCGCGAAAACAGGAGTACGGTAATATATACATCCGACGGCCAGCGTTATGTAACTTCGGAAGGATTAAGCGAACTGGAAGAACGCCTGGATAAAAACCTTTTTTTAAGAAGCCATAAATCCTATATAATCAATATTTCGATGGTGTATAAAATTTACCCTTACGGCCGCTGGACTTATGTGGCCAAACTCCGGAATACTGACATGGACGCCCTGATCACCCATGAAAAATATGAGGAAATACAAAAGCGGTTCAAATAGTTTTAAAACCTTATACAATAGCGTGTATTCTGGGAATTATTCTTCCATTGGTATTCTCCAATACCGGAAATTTACGATATCCTGTCTACCGGCTGAAACCCTGCGGTTTTTAAAAATTTCATGTTATGCCTGAAATTATTCAGCGCATCAGAAGGATCAATCAGGTCGAAATTCAGTTTTTCCAGCATCTCACGGGTAAACAGGACAGATAAAACAGTCACGTCCTGCATATATCCTGTCTGCGTATCAAGCCGTTTTTCAACGGCATGAACATAAACCTTCTTCACAGGCAGCAGGGCAAAAATATCCCTTGCTACTCTTATAGAGCAGCTTGATACATAATCCTGAACCAAATCATAATATGCAGTTTTCGTAAGTTCTTTCCGCGAAACTTTCCCGGTTTTTGTAAGGCTTAATGAATATTTGGGAACTATATCGGTATTGACGGTAAACTCCACTTCCATTTCATCCGCATTATCGGCGCCAAACTCGAAATCGCTCCCGTATTCAACCAGGTCGTTAAGGGGATTCATCTCGTATATGACATTCAGGTATGCCTCGGTGTCACCTGCTAAAACCTGCTTAGCAAGGATATGCAGTGTTTCCCAGTTTTCATAATCCTCCAAATCCTCTCTCCTGGCCCGTTCAACTGCTTCTTCAAGCTCTTTCCTTCTGTCACCGTGTATCATTCTTTCGAAAAAAGAAGGTTTATAACTTTCAAGTTCTTCCAAAGCCCTGGCCTGCTTGGGTCCAATCTGTCCCGGAGAAAACGGCTCCTTAGCATCCAGTATGCTTTTCCAGTCTATATATTCATCGCAATATTTATGGATGTTTCTTAAATTATTTATTGTTTCATTGTAACGTTCCACTTCAATCAGGTTTTCATATGCCTGGTTGCTTTTAACCTGGGCCTGGTATGTATTTAACATCCTGCTGCGGGTATTATAAGTTTTTACATAAGAAATCCCGGTCCCGGGAATACCAATGCTGGTTGTCATTCTTCCGCTAGTATGAATGGTTTGCCGTAATCCCTTTGTGCCAAAACTTATACTTGCGCCTGTTTTCCCGAAATTAACACTCACACCTTTGCAAATTCTTATACTTTTACGTACACGCAGCCCCATGCGTTAACCCTCCGGATAAGATTTTTGTATATTTATAGTATAAAGCAATATACATTTCCATATCAATCCGGCTTACTTGATTTATAATATAAAATTTAATACAATTTATACAATGCGAAAAATTTCAGGTGGTATTTAATATTGAGAGGAGCGCTAATTGATGAGGTTTCTTGACAGACTTGAAAGAAAACTTGGAAGATATGCAATAAGCGGTTTAATGATCTATATCACAATAGGCAACGTGGCAGTTTTTATTCTGGATTATCTGATGCCTTCGCTGAATATTACAAGTAAATTGGCGCTTGTTCCGTATTATGTGTTTAAAGGTCAGATATGGAGGCTTGTTACTTATATTTTTATTCCTCCTGAATCCAGCATCATATTTATATTTTTCGTCCTGTATTTTTATTATATTATTGGAAGCAGCCTTGAAAACCTTTGGGGAAGCTTTCGCCTTAACATATACTATCTGATTGGGATGGTTGGAACAACAATTGCCGCCCTGTTAACAGGTTATTCCGATGCCACCCATCTGAATTTATCCCTGTTTTTAGCTTTTGCATACCTTTTCCCGGATTATGAGATCCTTTTGTTTTTTATAATACCTGTAAAAATTAAATATCTTGCGTGGCTGAACTGGGCATTCATTGCCTTCAGTGTAATTTTTGGTCCGGTTGGAGAAAAGCTGGCAGCCATTGTTTCGGTACTTAACTTCCTGCTGTTTTTCGGCCCGGATGTGATTAACAGAATTAAGAACAGAAGAAATGTGTATTATAACAGGAAGAACTTCTACAGGCAAATAGAAGAAGGACGAAGAGCAAACAGGGAAAACATGAGAAAATAAGCCGCCTGAAAAGGCTCAAAGCAGTGATAAGCATTTGATTGAACCTGAATAATTTTCATTCAGCAAAAAAGTAGGATTATGCTTAAAATCAATCAGCCTAAACAGATATTTAAGGCAGCATCCGCGCAAAAAATGCTCTTTTCTGGTTTGCATCACAGAAGAGCATTTTTCACACTTTCCATAAACTTTTAACTGATTAATAACTGTTTATTCAGATGTTCAATATCAGCATACTGTAATATACGTATTATTTTTATCCGCATCAAAAGCCTCATTTTAAGCTTTAAGCAGAAGTATCCAATCATTGTGCTCATTTTCTTTTCCGGGCGGGGTTAGAGCATTTTTCTCTGACAGGTTAACCAGCCCGAAATAGTTCTTAACACCATCACACGGATCAATCCAGTAAGCTTTATATTCCACGTCCGGCCCGTTTCCCAAAGCAAATGTCCCACCGGTATAGGAATAAACCACTATATTCTTCTCATTGCCGAATGCAACATTTCTGTATTCCTTTTCACCGTTATTCACAATTAACTCCTGCCTGGGCATACAACGGAAATATTCAATTTCAAGAGCCAAATCCTTTAGAATTTTCATTTGGCTGCTGCCCTTGTGAAGCAGTGCCTCCTGCCATGTAAATTTTGCACCGAATTCCTGAGCGTAACCTGTTCCGTAGAACTGGAATATGGAATTA
>ENA-OWPA01000153-OWPA01000153.1-bioreactor-metagenome-genome-assembly--contig:-NODE-153-length-126114-cov-25.253283_pt1 | contig 126114 bp, 112 predicted proteins | sample MGYA00238139_ERZ651803 | MGnify/ENA primary metagenome ERZ651803 (study PRJEB26909, sample SAMN07631231) | bioreactor metagenome | isolation source: Switchgrass digestor | place: USA: Dartmouth... | reverse complement strand
TCCGTCTTTTTATTTAGCACATAATCACCTTGAAATCCTTATTACATGAGCGTTTCATGTATTTATATTATACCATGGTTGTTATGTCCTTAACTACTCTTTTAGATAAAAAAAGCCCACTTTTCAGTGAGCTTTGTCTTCAGTCTGTAATGTGGACAAACATGTCCACATTTTTCTGTTGATTATATGTATTTATTGTCGTACACGGGCAAAAGAAGAACCTTCGCTGTACTCAGAATGACAGAAATGTGCAATGGGGACGGAGATTTTTACTCATTTTCTCTTTCTGTCGGAAAACAAGTAAAAGTCGCCGTCCCCGTTAACTCATCGGGCAAGATGTTTTGGAGATTCTTCGCTTCGCTCAGAATGACATTTTCAGATTTTTCCGGGAAGACAATCAGGGTTTATGGCCTTCGCCGACCTGGAGATATGGTACCGCGTTAAGGGTCATGTCCGAATACTCGCCTGCAATATATGAGTAATAACCGGCGGATGCGATCATAGCAGCATTATCGGTGCAAAGCACCGGCGGAGGATACAGGCACTTCAATCCGGCCTTTTTCGCCTTTTTCTCAAGCTGCTGCCTCAGCAGCGAGTTGGACGCCACTCCGCCCGCCAGAGCAATTGTCTTTACTTTTTCAGACCTGGCGGCTTTTATCGTGTGGTCCACAAGTACATCCACGACCGCCTGCTGGAATGACGCGCAGATATCGGGTATATTCAGTTCCTCGCCGATCTGCCGGGCATGGTTTACGTAATTGATCACAGCGGTCTTTAACCCCGAGAACGAGAAATCAAGGGATTCTCCCGGGAAGTTGACCCTCGGGAAATGGATGGCTTCCGGGTTCCCCAGCCTTGCCTGCTTATCGATGGCCGGCCCGCCCGGATAACCCAGGCCAAGAACCCTGGCTATTTTGTCAAAAGCTTCTCCGGCCGCGTCATCCCTGGTCCTGCCCAGGATCTTAAAATCAAGGTAGTCCTTTACCAGTACGATATGGCTGTGACCTCCCGAGGCGACCAGGCAGACATATGGCGGCTCCAGGTCAGGGTGGGCAATGTAGTTCGCTGCTATATGTCCCTCTATATGATGAACCCTGATAAGAGGCTTGTCCAATGCGGCGGCCAAGGCTTTCGCAGCCGAAACGCCTACCAGGAGGGCTCCCACAAGCCCAGGCCCGTAGGTTACGGCTATACCGTCCATGTCATCCAGTTTCACGCCTGCCTTTGACAGGGCCGAATCAATTACCGGAAGGATAAGTTCGACGTGCCTTCTCGAGGCTATTTCAGGAACGACTCCCCCGTATTCGGCATGAAGATCGACCTGGGATGATATTATGTTCGATAAAACTTCGCGGCCGTTTTTTACGACCGCAGCCGATGTTTCGTCACAGCTTGTTTCTATTCCTAGGATCAGGATGTCTTTCATTTGGGTTTATCACGCTCTTGTTCAGTTATTTAATCCATGCCTCTGTATAAAGATCCTTCGCTGCGCTCAGGATGACACTTGTCGCATCCTGCTTCTCACACTGCACATCGCTCGTTCCGTTAATTTTCAGGTAAAAATGCCTCTTCCACGTACTGGTTCCGGGCATTCCAGAAAATCCACTCGTTATAACCGGCGTCATAAACGGCCTGGATCTGCGCCCTGTACTCATTGACGCCATATTTCATCCAGTATCCGTCAGGAAGGGTATCCAGCGTAAAGCCCTGGATATATGGCCTGACGTTAAGGTTATAGCCTTCTTTTTTGGCGATCCTGTCCTTGCCTACCAGGAGCGTGTTATAAACCACTTCATAGGGCTTCAGGTCCGGGTGGGTGAATTTTATGCCGTTTATGGTCTGCCCTACCCCGTTGCTCATCAATCCCTTTGGAGCCGCGTTCGCAAAGTGCGAGGGATAGATCATGGGGCACACATAGTCAAGGCTGTTGCCGATGGTCTCAAGCACCTGGCCGATCTCGCCGTAGTCTTTCAGCGAAATCATGGGCATACCGAATATATCGGCTGACAATACCGTTTCCGGAGGAAGGTTCATCCTGATATAGCGGATGAAGTTCTCTATGGCTCCCGTACGGCTCTGGCCGGGGGCCAGGTCCAGTTGATAGGTATACAGGCTCGTTTCAGGGAAACGGATATAGTCGAACTGTATTTCATCGAATCCGAAGTTGACCGCTTCCTGGGCTATGCTCAGGATATAGTCCCAGGACTCCTTCTTGGCCGGATTCAGCCATCTCGTGCCCTGCTCCCAGACCTTGCCGTCAGCAGTTTTTATCGCAAGGTCGGGATTGTATTTCGTCATGACCGAATCCTTGAAAGTCACCATTCTTGCTATCACATAGATGCCGTTGTCATGGAGCTTCCTGGTCACGGTCCTTATATCGAATCCCGGCGTATCCGCCTTGGCCTTGTTCACGATATCTATATCGGAATCATACATGATGGTGCCGCTGTCATTCTTGATATCTATGACATACGCATTGATCTCTGTCCTGTTGGCCAGGTCTATATAGTGGTCCAGGTTGTTCCTTACCGACGTGGAGTTAAGGTACAGCGCCTTGATAGGAGGCATATTCCTGGTGGCCGTGCTGCGGCGGTCCTCGGTAAGTTCCGGATATGGTGTTATCCTGGTCACCGGATCGGGAGTCGGATCAGGTACCGGTGTAGGTGTAGGAGTCGGTTCCGGTGTTTTTTCAGGCGTAGGTTCCGGAGTCGGCTCAGTCGTCGGAACAGGCGTTGCTGTTGACGTTTCGGAAGGTGTTGACGTCGGCGAAGGTGTCGGTGTCAGTACGGGTGGTTTTGTATCCGAATACCTTTTAAACAACGCAAAAGCAACAGCAGCAATAAGTATGGTAAGCACCACTGCTGTTATTGTCAGGGCAGTTTCTCCTCTGTTCCTCTTTGATCTTCCGCTCATCGGTTTTCTCCTCCGTAATGAATAAATAAGCCTTCCGGGCTATGCCAGTCTAATTATAATACCACATTTTAAAATTTAAAAAAAGATAGAGTGAAACGAACGCAGTGAAGGACCCTCCAAAGGTTCCTCCGCTGCGTATCGTTCAGTCAGGAATTATAAACAGTCTGTATAAGGGGGTCCGGACTGTCATTGCACTATAATAGACGTTATGACTTTATTCTTGGTTTACTGATGATGGCCATAATATATCCGAAAGTCACAGCGGCTGTGATACCGGCTGCCGCCGATTTCACCCCTCCGGTGAACACACCGAGGAAACCCTGTTCCTCAATCTCCTTTATGACTCCTTTTGCAAGCAAATTGCCAAAACCGGTCAAGGGCACGGTCGCCCCGGCTCCTCCCCATTCCACGAGCGGCTGGTACAGGCCAAAGAGTCCCAGGACAACGCCGGTGACCACAAAAATGACCATAATCCTCGCGGGGGTCAGTTTTGTAAGGTCAACCAAAAGCTGTCCTATTATGCATATACACCCTCCCAGCAAAAAGGCTTTCATAACATCGACGACCATGATAATCCCTCCTATTCACGCTTCTACCAGGACTGCATGGGCGATCCCCGGTATGGTCTCTCCCTGCTGCATCCTGGTGGGGCTCAGCAAAGCGCCCGTGGCAATGAAGAGTATTCTTTTCACGATACCCTGCCTGAACATATCAAGGATATATGTGGAGAACACGGCCGCGCTGCAGCCGCATCCGCTTCCGCCGCAGTCCACGTCCTGGGTTTCAAGGTCAAAGATCAGCATGCCGCAGTCTTTGTGCTTATTTTTCAGGTCGAAGTTGTTTCTCCGCATAAGGTCCCTGAGCATCTCGGACCCGAACTTGCCCAGGTCACCGGTAAGAATCATGTCAAATTCGTCTACCGACCTTCCCGTATCCATCAGGTGCCTGGTTATGGTGTCACAGGCCGCAGGGGCCATGGCCGCGCCCATGTTGTTTGAATCCTTGATTCCCTGGTCCAGTATCTTTCCTGGAGTTATGGCAGTTATTTTCGGCCCCTGTCCATCCTTGCCCAGAATGACCGCGCCTGCGCCGGTAACGGTCCACTGGGATGTGGGAGTCCTCTGGTTCCCATACTCGAGAGGAAACCTGAATTGCCGCTCCGCCGAACAGAAATGGCTCGACGCGGCGCAGACCGCGTAATCGACCGAACCGCCGTCGATAAGCATTGCGGCAAGGGCCATCGATTCGGTCATGGTGGAGCAGGCGCCGAACAGGCCCATGTAAGGCGTATTGACATCCCTGAAAGCATAGCTTGCTGCTGTGCATTGGTTGAGCAGGTCCCCCGACAGGATGAGGTTAATGTCGGTCGGGGATTTTCCGCTTTTCTCAAGGGCTTTTACATAAGCATCCATCAGGATGCGCGATTCTGCCGCTTCAAAGGTTTTTTCCCCTGCGTATTCATCATCGATGACATTGTCGAAATACCTGGCAAGGGGACCGTCGCCTTCCTTTTTGCCTACTATTCCGGCTCCGCCCAGAATGATGGCAGGCTTATCCAACACAACTGTCTGCTGTCCAAGTCGGTTTGCCATTCACATCACCTGCTTCCAGATGAAATATACTAACCCGGCGACCACCGACGCGAATATCCCGTAAACGAGAACGGGTCCGGCAATCAGGAACATTTTAGCTCCCACTCCCATAACATAGCCTTCTTTTTTAAACTCCATCGCCGGAGATACGATTGAATTGGAAAACCCGGTTATGGGAACTGAAGCGCCCGCTCCGCCAAAACTGGCGATATTGTCGTAAATGTTGATGCCTGTCAGGAACGCCCCGAGGAATATCATTACAATACTTGTCGATGCAGCCGCCGTTTCCTTGTCGGCTTTCAGAACCTGCTCAAATATGATCAATACTATCTGCCCGACCGCGCAGATGGCTCCGCCCGTTATGAAAGCGGCAAGCAGGTTCCTGATGATTTGAGAACCGGGAGCTTTTTGCTCCACCATCTTCTGGTACTCGTGTTTTGACAGTTTATTGCTAATAGCTCGGCACCTCCCCTCTGTATTCGATAACATAGGTTCCCTTGGATGGTGTTTTGTTTTTCTTGTTGCTAAGGAGATAATAGACGCCGAATGCCACCGCGGCTACCAGGATTACGGTAATTATGATGTAGACAGAGATCCGGCCTTTCTGTACCGACATAAAAACACCCCGCAAAATGATTTCAAACCTATGTTTTCATCACTGCGGGGTTTTTATTCTTTTTTATATTATGAGCGGGGTGTCTGCATGTCTCCGTCCGCAATTACACATTTATCTCTTCAGGGCGGAGTTGAGGACCGGGAGATCCACGACTATCATGGATATCCTGCCGTTCTCGGCGGAAACATGGACTGCACTGCCTTTCCTGATCTTGCCTGACAGGAACAGCTCGGACAGTTCATCCTCCACGTGCCTCTGTATAGTCTTCCTGAGCGGCCTTGCGCCGTACTTCGAATCGAAGCCTTTCTCGATAAGGAATTCTTTTGCCTTGTCGTCGAAGGTAACTGTTATGCCTTTCTCCTTCACGTCTTTTATTACCTTTTCGAGCATTATGTCAAGGATCTTGCCGATCTGTTCCCTGGTAAGCTCTTCGAATACGATTATCTCGTCGACCCTGTTCAGGAACTCCGGCCTGAATAATTCCCTGATGGCGTTGTTGACCTTCTTCTCAAGGGCATCATAACTGTCCCTGTTAAAGCCGATGCCATTGGCCCTCAGGCTGGTTCCGGCATTGGAAGTCATTATGAGTATGGTGTTTTCAAAATTAACGGTCCTGCCGTTGTTGTCAGTCAGGCGCCCGTCCTCCATTATCTGGAGCAGTATGTTGAACACGTCGGGATGGGCTTTTTCGATCTCGTCAAGCAGGATGACCGAATAGGGCTTTCTTCTTACCTTCTCGGTGAGCTGGCCGCCCTGGTCGAACCCGATATATCCCGGAGGCGCTCCGATCAGCTTCGAAACAGTGTGTTTCTCCATGTATTCGGACATGTCGAGCCTTATCAGCGCGTCTTCATTGCCGAAAAGCTCTTCGGCAAGGGCTTTGGCAAGCTCGGTCTTGCCCACGCCGGTAGGTCCTGCGAATATAAAGCTTGCAGGCCTTCTCTTCCTTGTAAGGTCGGAACGGGTCCTCCTGATGGCTCTCGCCAGGCCGGAAACTCCTCTCTCCTGGCCCACCACTCTCTTATGGAGACGTTCCTCAAGTTTGAGAAGCTTCGTGGCCTCAGTCTCCGAAACGCGCTGAACGGGAATTCCTGTCCATCTTTCGATCACGTATGCTATGTCATCCACTGTCACGTCGAGGGTGCCGACTTCCTGCTCAAGGACTTTTATCTTCTCAAGAAGCTGGCACTCCTCAACCTTGTAGGTGGCTGCTTTCTGGTAATCGTCTATGTTGGCCGCCTGCTCCTTGAGTTCCTGTATCTTTTTCAGTTGGGCCCTGCATTTCTCAAGTTCAAGGGACCCGGTATTCTTAAGGTTCACCCTCGAACCGGCCTCGTCGATAACATCGATGGCCTTGTCGGGCAGGAACCTGTCATGGATATATCTTGCCGAAAGGACAACGCTGGCTTCTATGACCTCGTCGGAATAGCGTACCTGGTGGAAGTTTTCGTAGTATTCCTTAATTCCCTTGAGGATTTCTATGCTTTCCTCGATGGTAGGCTCATTTACCGTTACCGGCTGGAACCTTCTTTCGAGGGCCGAATCCTTTTCGATATACTTCCTGTAATCCTCCAGGGTCGTGGCGCCTATGATCTGGACATCGCCGCGGGCAAGCGCGGGCTTCAGGATATTGGCGGCATTCATGGCCCCGCCCTCGGCTTCACCGGCGCCTACTATGTTATGGACCTCGTCGATAACGAGGATAACGTTTTTCTGGGCTTTCGCCTCTTCTATAATGGCCTTCATCCTTGCTTCGAACTGGCCCCTGAACTGGGTCCCCGCGACTATAGCCGCAAGGTCAAGGAGATATATCTCCTTATCCAAAAGTTTTGCCGGAACCTCATGGTTTACGATCCTCATGGCCAACCCTTCGGCTATTGCAGTTTTCCCGACCCCGGGCTCGCCTAACAGTATCGGGTTGTTTTTCGTCCTGCGGTTAAGTATCTGGACTACGCGTTCGATCTCCCTGTCCCTTCCTATAATGCGGTCTATCTCCCCGGCCATAGCCTTCTCGTTGAGATTTGTCCCGAAAGTATTGAGATTCTTCCTCCCGGGTTTGCTGAACTTCTGTTCCGTATTCCTGACCTGTTTTCCTGTCGTCCTGTCGTCATTATGTTTGTGATTGTCCCCATGGGGTCCGAACCTGGAAAAAGTATTGTTCAGGAACCGGAGCATTGAATTGCCGTCCGGTATGCTGTTCTTATCATTTTCATTTGGCAGGGACTGAATGAATTCGTCCATGTTAATGTTTCCAAACATCTCGGACATCTGGTTGCTCAGGTTCTCGAGGTCCTCCTGGGTCATTCCCGTCTGCATAATCATCTGCTGCAGAGGAGCCAGCCCCTGCTTCTGGGCGCATGACATGCAAAGTCCCATCGGTTCAGCTTTTCCATCTATGACACGGGTTATGAAAACAACCGCTACATTTTCTTTACATATTGAGCATTTCATCATATCTCATCATCTCCTGTCCATCCGGATTCAAGATCCTGCCGCCCTTTGATGCCGCATAACCATTTACTGATAATCCTTTCAGTTATAGTATAGCACAAGCCGGGGTGTTGAACAATGTAAGAGTTTGTCCTTCCCTTACCTTCAGCCGGCAAAGATCCCGTTTATCATAATATATACCGTTCATGGATATATTTTCATCATTTTTCCCCATAATTAAGCAAAAACCCGGCAACGCCGGGAAATACAACAAATATCAGGGGTTCATCAGATTTTTTTCAATACTGTCACGCAGTTTCCCGCAGCATTGAACTCGATTTTGTCACACAGCTCGTTGACTATGCACAAACCTCTTCCCGACTCGTCCATGTTGACCGGATCACCGTCAAGATGGTAATAGAGCTCCTGTCTTGTGGGCGGAGTAAATCCGTTTCCCTGGTCCCTGACAGTGATGCCCAGTACCCTGGTGGCGTTGTTGATCCATAAATCAAGATGTATTTTTTTATTTAAATCAAAATCATTGCCATGTTTTATGGCATTCTGAAGCAATTCGCACAGAATGACCTTGATATCGAAACATTGCTCGTGATCAAGCGAATACTTTTCCTTCAGCATGTTTACTATATTCTTAACTTCCATGCATACTTCATAAGCGCTGGTATTTATATCTTCGCCGTAGAGCTTTTCAGTCTGGCTGTAGTCGATTTCCATAATCATTGCGGACCTCCATTAGGGTAAAAGCATTCGTGAGTTCGTGTCACGGTTAAGCTTTCTAATAGAGTATATACCCAGTTTTATTTCTTCAGTATCATTCTAAATTTTTCAAGAGTTCTTTTTTCAAGTCGTGATATGTACATCTGCGAGACATGAAAGTAGTTGGCTATTTCCTTCTGAGTCTTGTTCTCAAAGAAGCGAAGCTTTATGAAAAGTTTTTCGGTCGAATCGAAGTTATCCATAGCTTTTTCAAGAAAATCACGGTTGTTGATTTTCTCGAAGGTATCGTCTTCCTCGCCGACCGTTTCGTGCAGTTCAAGGTTGTCCTCGTCATAGACCGTCTGGTCGAAAGACTGGATATTGTAAACGTTCCAGGATTCAATGATTTCAAGGATAGTTTCTTCCTTCATATTCAGGTAGTCGGCTATTTCATCTATCCTGGGCGCTCTTTTCAGGTTCTGCATCAGGTATTCCCTTGCCTGGTTGACTTTCTGGTAAACCTCGTATATCCTCCTCGGAATACGTATGACAGAAGCCTTGTCCCTGAAATACCTCTTGATTTCCCCGATTATTGTAGGCGTGGCAAAACTGACGAACTTAACCTCTTCATTGACGTTGAATCTCTCGACAGCGTTAATCAGGGCGACACATGCCACCTGGTATATGTCGTCGCACTCTACTCCGCGGTTAACAAACTTCTTGGATATGATGTCGGCCAGGTACAGGTATTTCGAGACAATCTGGTTTCGCACGCTTATGTCCCTGGTCCTGCTGTATAGTTCGAATAATTCTTTCTCAGACTGATCGATTACATTCTCAACATCCGGCTTTTTGCCCATTTCAGACTGCCTTTCCCAGTTTTTTAACCATAGTGATGACAATATGATCCTGCCTGATCATTTCCATGTCGTCCATCAGCGATTTTATAATCGCCAGGGCAAACTTGTCTTCCTCGTTATTAAAAAGGTCAGGAATGCTTTCCGGTATATCGATGTTTACACTGATACCGTCACCCTGTAACACAAAATCAATATTGATCCTGTCGATGGAGGGCTGATTTTCTATTATTTTCCCCAAAACTTCAGAGAGAGCCACTTTAATGTCCTCTATGCTGTCAATGTCAAAGCCCGCCCTGCTGGCAACCCCTGAAGCCGTAAGCCTGACAACGCTGACATACTCGGCCTTTAAAGGGATACATAAAGACACTGTATCTGCCGATTTCATGATCAGACCTCCTCGATTACAAATGCCTTATCGAGCCCGGTTATTTTGAACAGTTTGCGCACGGTATTCCTCGGATTTCTGATGATCATGTTGCAGCCTTTTTCCCTGACGCGCTTAAGCACGCCTACAAGGATGCCAAGCCCCATGCTGTCAATGTATGTCAGACCGCTGCAGTCAAGGACGATGTCCTGGTTAACGTCGCAGATTGACTGGTACAGGCTTTCCTTAAAGCTGGGCGCTGAATAAATGTCAACCTCACCTTTCACTGCAATGACATATTTGCTGTCATCATTGATCCCCGTACTCAACTCAAACATCCTATAACCTCCATCCGGCCTCACAGGCCATAAATGCTTTATATTTCAACATATATTCTATTACTTTATCCGGATACAGTCCAGCAAATCCGGTCCATGTACCGTCTTCACGGCCTCACCTTGAGCATCATTTCGGCAAAAGCGGCTGCGTTCTCCCGGTTCTCTCCCGTTGCGCCAAAAGCCATTATCATCCGTTCGGCTACCGCTCCCGCGTCCTGCAGGTACTTGTTGTCGGTGACATCTATCCCGTATAGCTCTGGCTCGTATGTAATCCCGTCCTCGGGGTCCATGGCCACGATAAGGTCTTCGTTGAGCTTTTCATCGATTCCGAAGGCATCCGGATCCCCGATGAACTCCCTTACAGGTATGAAAGCTCCCTGCCTGGCCAGCATGAAATATTTCTCTTCATCTATAATAAAAATATCGTTATTCCCGGCTGCAAGCTCAACGGTGAATTTCGTCTGGTAAGCGATATCAGCCTCGGTATTGATCTCTCCGGTCAGGTATATGTTCTGTACATGGGCTTCCTTGACGGTCTCTATTTCTTCTTCCGCTTTTTGGGCAAGCAGCTCGGTGTTTTCAACATATATCCTGCCGGCTATCAGCACCTTTAGGTCCGGATCATCCCGGTTCACCACCGACAGTATAAAGCAGACGGCAATAGCGATTACGGCAATGATGGCGAGCGCATACCACTTATAGTAATAGATAAAGTTCCGGGCTTTTTCTTCGTCTATTCTAAGCAGCTTGAACAAAGGGTTCGGATGCTCCCTGCGATAACGCTTCCTGGCTTCTTCTTCAGGATCCGAAAAAGCTATTCCCTTAAGCATCCTGTAGGCATCATCGATATCCCTGAAGGTGAACCCTCTTTCATCCTTTTCGATATTCCTGAATTTCCTGAAAAGCACCTGTATTCTTTTTTCAACATCCTCGATGGTGGCGTCCTCAGGCAGTTCAAGTATTTCAAGCGCTTTTTTTCTGTCCATGGCAATCATCCGTCGATTCTTTTCTTAGGCTGTTAGTATAAGTAAGTTCCTGTCTTTTTTAATAATATTAGACCGCAAGAGCGGAAGATTTTCAAGAGGAAAACAGGGAACATTACCAGGGTAGCATGGTTTCCAAATTAAACAGCGGTTGAAATAGTAAAATCCCAACCGCCTTATAATCTCGTATAAAAATTGATTTCAACGCCCTATTTTTCAATTGGCTTCATTGTAGGGAAGAGCAATACATCCCTTATGGATGCCGAATCGGTAAGCAGCATCACGAGCCTGTCGATTCCTATACCCAGGCCGCCGGTGGGCGGAAGTCCGTGTTCAAGGGCAGTGATGAAATCCTCGTCCATCATGTTGGCCTCTTCGTCCCCAGCCTCCCTTTTCCTGACCTGGTCCAGGAAACGCTCTTTCTGGTCGATGGGATCATTGAGCTCAGAATACGCGTTGCCGAACTCGCGCCCGGTTATGAAAATCTCGAAGCGTTCGGTGAACTCCGGCTTGTTCGGCTTACGCTTGGTAAGCGGCGATACCTCCACAGGGTAATCCAGGACAAACGTAGGCTGGATCAGGTGTGGTTCTGCGAATTCTTCGAAAAGCAGGCTTAAAATTTCACCCCTTACCGGGCTGCCCTCGATTTCCAGGCCTTTGGCTTTTGCTGCTTCCCTGGCTTCCTCGTCGGTTTTGATTTTGTCGAAGTCAACTTCTGCGTATTTCAGGACCGCATCCTGCATGGTGATCCTGGTCCATGGAGGCGTCAGGTCGATCTCCTGGCCCTGGTAGGTAACTTTCATGGTTCCGAGCACTTCCTGGGCGACGGTGGAGATCAGGTTTTCAGCCAGTTCCATCATGCCGTGGTAATCGGTGAACGCCTGGTAGACCTCCATCATGGTGAACTCAGGATTATGCTTGATGGATATCCCCTCGTTGCGGAACATGCGTCCCAGCTCATAAACCCGTTCGAGCCCGCCGACTATAAGCCTCTTAAGATAAAGCTCCGGGGCGATCCTCAAATACATGTCTATGTCGAGAGCGTTGTGATGGGTTATGAATGGCCGCGCCGCGGCTCCGCCGGGTATGGTGTTGAGGATGGGAGTCTCGACTTCAAGGAAGTCCCGCGCGTCAAGGAATTTCCTGATTGCCGCTATTATCCGGCTCCTGGTTATAAAGGTGTTTTTGACATCGGGATTCACAATAAGGTCCAGGTAGCGCTGGCGGTACCTGGTGTCTGTATCCTTAAGGCCATGGAATTTTTCCGGCAGGGGCCTTAAGGATTTTGAAAGCAGGGTATAGCTGTCGACATGGATCGAGATCTCTCCCATGCGGGTCTTGAACACCTTGCCAGTGACCCCGATTATATCGCCTATATCAAGCTTTTTGAACTCTTCGTAATTTTCCTCGCCAATGTCGTTGATCCTGACATAAATCTGGATCCTTCCGTCCCTGTCCTGGATATCGCAGAATGTCGATTTCCCCATTCCACGCTTGCTCATAAGCCTGCCGGCCAGGGATACGTTCATGTTCTCAAACGCTTCAAAATTGGCCTTTATTTCTCCTGACCTGTGGGTAACATCATACTTTACAATTTTAAAAGGATCCTTTCCCGATTTCTGGAGTTCGGCAAGCTTGCCGCGCCTGACCCTGAGAATCTCGTTAAGGTCAGCAAGTTCCTGGTTAAGCTCCTGGTTAAGTTTCTGGTTGTTTCCTGCAATATCTGGCATGTTAACCTCCCATAACAATAAAAAGAAAACAGCTTACATATTTTATGTAAACTGTTGTTATCGAGACATAATTATACCCCAAATCAAAAATTCAAACAAGAACAATTAAAGAACAATTACTTATAGATATTTACGATTTTATACCTGATCTTGCCTCCGGGAACTTCGACATCAATGGTGTCTCCCACCTTGTGGCCCAGCAAGGCGCTGCCTACGGGAGATTCGTTGGAGATCCTGCTGGACGCCGGATCGGCCTCGGTGGACCCGACTATCTGGTAGTCGAACTCCTCCTTCGTCTTGATATCCCGTATTTTCACCTTTGCTCCAAGATTTACTACCTTTGTGTCCACCTCGTCCTCGTCGATGATCGTGGCGTTCTTCAGCATCGCCTCCAGCTGCATTATTCTGCTTTCATTCTGTGCCTGCTCATTTTTAGCCTCATCATATTCCGAGTTCTCTGAAATATCTCCGAAGGCAAGTGCCTGTTTGATTCTTTCTGCTATCTCTTTTCTTCTCTCACCCTTGAGGAATTCAAGTTCCTCTTCGAGTTTTTTAAGACCTTCATAGGTAAGAAGGACTTCCTTTTTGCTCATTTTTTTCTCCCCTTTTCAGTACCGCGCCGCCCCCGATAAGGCGCGACACCGTGCTATTCTGATATAGTTTCTATGCATTACGATAAATTATAGTTCAGGGTACCTGGTATGTCAAGATTTAAAAGAAAGCCTGATACCAAGCATCGAAGAGGCCTCAGGGACCATGATGTTCCAGGCTTCCGCGCATGCGGCGACTATAAAACTTTCCAGTACTCCTTTCTCCAGCGAATTTAATATTTGCTGTCCTATTCTTCTCTTGATTCTGTCTGAAAATTCTATGTTAATGCTGTATATTTTTCTTAATTTTGTATCTATCAGCTTCATGGAGCCGAAATCGACTATCGTTCCGGTAAATTTTCCGGGCAGCTCATCGAAGCTTTCGTGGTCGCCGGGATACCTGAGCCATAGCCTTACACGGCGCACTATATCGAAATCGGTGGTTATATGGACTGGTATCCCCGTTTCAGCGAAAGCCTTTTCAGCTTCGGCGGGCTCGCTTTCCCCTTCCGGTATAAGTATATTCAGGGTCTTCACTTTTGTTATAAATTTCTCGATGGCTTGTTCAAGATACGCCGGCCGGCCTGTCACCAGGATCTCCTGGCTGGCCAGGTTCCCCAGCCCCCTGATGCTGCCGACGACTTCATCGGCGCGGGAAATGGCGACTTTCTGCGTGATGCTGTCGTAACTGCTGTCACCGGCCTGGTAAAATCCGCCCAGGTCCGGGTGCTCAAGTACGGGCCAGACGTTTCCTTCTTCCAGTATCCTGTCAAGCCTGGCCCTGAGCCGTTTTACAGCTCCGGCACGGAAAAAGGAACCTGCTTCCGGGCAGGATATATAACAGACTATCAGGTCGATGCCATCCGTGATATTGATGGAACAGAATTTGAGCGAAGCGGATTCCCATCTCTTTTTCCTGGCAGGCAGAAGAAGACCTATATTCATTATGGATCCCCGGGCTTTGTTCCTGCTAAATAATATTGAGTTGATCCCATAATGATAACAGCAAAATGACAGGCTTATACCTGTACGCTGTAATTCGGCGCTTCCTTGGTTATATAGATATCGTGGGGATGGCTTTCCTTGAGTCCCGCGCTGGTTATGCGGATAAAGCTGGTATTTTCCTGGAGCTCTTTTATGGTTCTCGTTCCGCAGTATCCCATTGCGTGCTTCAGTCCTTCTACAAGCTGGAAAACCGTTTCTGAAAGAGGTCCTTTGTATGGCACGCGTCCTTCCACGCCTTCAGGCACAAGCTTCGTGGTGCCTTCCTGGAAGTAGCGGTCCTTGCTTCCCTTGCTCATGGCGCCCAGCGAACCCATACCCCTGTAAACCTTGAACCTTCTTCCCTGGTATATCTCGGACTCCCCGGGACTCTCCTCGGTTCCTGCAAACAGGTTTCCTATCATAACCGTGCTGGCGCCCGCGGCTATGGCCTTGGGTATGTCACCGCTGTATTTTATCCCGCCGTCTCCGATTATGTGTATGCCAAATTTCCTTGCTTCGATGCCGCAGTCGTAGATGGCCGTTATCTGGGGAACGCCTATTCCCGCCACCACACGGGTGGTGCATATGGACCCTGGACCAATTCCTACTTTAACTGCGTCCGCTCCTGCTTCCGCCAGGGCCCTTACCCCTTCGGCCGTGGCAACGTTGCCCGCAATGACCTGCAGGTCGGGATATGCGTCCTTTATTTGTCTTACGGCGTTTATCACGTTCCTGGAATGGCCATGGGCCGAATCTATGGCTATGACATCCACGTTGGCCTTTACAAGCGCTTCCACCCTTTCCATCATATCGGCCGTCACTCCCACGGCTGCGCCTACCAGGAGCCTTCCGTTCTTATCCTTGGCCGAATTCGGGTACTGGATGGCTTTTTCTATATCCTTTATTGTTATAAGTCCTTTAAGGTATCCGTTCGCATCCACAAGGGGAAGTTTCTCGATCTTATGCCTGCGAAGTATTTCCTTGGCTTCGGCAAGCGTGGTGCCGACCGGCGCTGTGACAAGGTTTTCCCTGGTCATGACATCGCCGATTCTCTGGCTGTAATCTGTAAGGAAACGAAGATCCCTGTTCGTGATTATTCCTACGAGACGGCCGTTCTCGGTGATAGGCACTCCAGAAATCCTGTATTTTGCCATCAATTCATTCGCATCTTCTATGCTGTGGTCAGGTGAAAGGGAGAAAGGATTCACTATTACCCCATGCTCGGACCGTTTTACCCTGTCTACCTCAGTTGCCTGCTGTTCAATCGGCATGTTTTTGTGGATGATCCCGATGCCGCCTTCGCGGGCGATCGCTATCGCCAGCCTCGCTTCTGTTACGGTATCCATCGCTGAGCTTACAAGCGGGATATTGAGCTTTATTTCGTTTGTCAGGCATGTCGAAACGTCAACGTCCCTTGGAAGCACTTCCGAGTACCGAGGCACCAGCAGTACGTCGTCAAATGTTAGTCCGAGTTTTTCAAACCTGTCCATCATGATCAATCCTCCATCAATACCAGAATCAGCGTAATCGATTTGTATACAAAATACAGAATTGATGCGGCCGTAAAATTATTATACCCATTATACTGTATACGGTTTTAAAAATCAATCAAGTTGCTTTCACGCTTTCCGGAAACATCATGGTTCCCTGTGAAAATTCTTGCATTTTTTATACTTTATTTTATTATTAGGTCGTGCTATTATATATTATAATTTCCAAAGTCAAACATCCGCTTGAAGTCCGACACCCCAGTTCTATGTATTGGCGGAAAATCTACAAAAGATACGTGTTTGCCAAAATCCTAAGAATCAGCTGTTGAGTACAAATGATTTATAATCCAAAACATTTATGCTGGTGATTATCATGGATAATCTTAGAGCAAGTGTCGACAACCTGCTCAATGCCTGCGACCGTGAAGCGGACCTTGGCACGGGCAGGGATCTGGAACTTGCGCAAAAAGCGTTGGAATTGTCAAAATCCATTCATTGCGACACCTGCATATACGAAAGTCTTATTCGTATTGCGCGGGCATTGGTGACGCTCAGGAAAAACGAAAAAGCCATAGAGCATCTGAACACCTGCTATTCAATAGCCAACAGCATGAACGATACCGCAAGGATGGCAAAGGTCTCCAATCTGTTCGGTATAGCCTATTACAAGATGGGGGTAATCTCAAAAAGCCTTGAATATTTTCTTGAAGCCCTTGAGTTAGCCAAGTCCAACGGCTGTGTCAATCTGGAATGCCAGATTTACAACAACATGTGCAGTATAATGACCGAGCTTGGCGATTATGAAACCGCCCTCAGCTGCCTGAATGTCCTTATGGAAAAGGTAGACAAGGATCAGAACGTTTTTCCCAGGTCCTTCGTTTACCGTAACATGGCCTATACGCTGTACCGCATGAACAGGGTGGAAGAGGCTGAGAAGTACGCGCAAAAGGCCCTCGATGAGGCTGCAGGGCAGGGAAGAACCCAGATCGTATGCGAAAGCTATTATACTCTTGGTGAAATACGCCTGAGCCAGAACAAGATCGAAGAAGCAAGTGAACTGATGCTGAAAGCATTGTCGCTTGCGGAGGAATTATCCAACGATTACTACCAGGTACAGATACGCATAGACCTCAGCAAGCTGTATTGTGCCGTCAAAAATTATGATGAAGCATACCGGGTTATTTCTGAAGCCTACAATTACGCTTTGAAGCTCGATTACCCGGCCGTTAAGAGAAACGCTGCCCTGGCCATGGCAGAGGTATGCCAGTACACAGGCAACATGGCCATGCTGGTCGATGCCCTTACTACTTACAAGGATATAACCATAAAGCTGGAGGAAGATAATCTCCGGAAGCAGCAGGTGTTCATAAAAGCGCAGCTTATGCTTTACAATCTTAAGAAGGACAATGAGCGTCTGCGCGTTGAAATCGAGCGGGATCCCCTGACGGGATGCCTGAGCAGAAGGGCGTTCCCCGACCGGATAGCCCAGTCACTGTCGGCACATGGCAACAAGGGCGCCCTGGTATTCATTGACATCGATAACCTTAAAACCATTAATGATACATATGGCCATGACTGCGGCGACGATCTACTCAAATCCTTCGCAAAGGACCTGATAAAGGTGATGCCGAGGGAATCGCTGAAAATAAGAATATCCGGCGACGAATTCCTTGTCTTTATTCCGAACGCCGGCAGGGAAGAAGCCTCGGCGGCGCTCGACAAGCTGCTTGAGACCCTTGCGCAGCCGCGGAAGATAGGGCATATCATGCTCCCTGTCCTTGTCAGCGCAGGTATTGCCTTTTATCCCGATCATTCTACCGACCTGTTCAGCCTGAAGAAGATGGCCGATGCGGCAATGTATTCAGCAAAACAGGCCGGCCGCGGCGTTTACCGCATCTACAACGTGTCTTAGGAGACGGTTCTTTTGGCAGCTTGTTGTCACTGGGGACGGTCTTTGGGCATTACAGCTCACCCTAAGTGCCTTGCTGACGCTCAGCACCAGGGGTGAGCTGCAATTATCAACTTATTTATTAGCCGTTGTATCTGCTCATGGCGGCATCCACCGACGCGCAGATGATGGTGACAGCTGCCAGCGCAGCCCTTTCTATCGTGTGGTTGATGAGTTCTCTCTCTTCCTCTGTGAAACGGCTAAGTACAAAATCAGCCATATCCATTTTTTCAGGGGCTTTCCCGATACCTATGCGGATCCTGGGAAAGTCCTCGGTTTTTATATGGCTCAGTATGGAACGCATGCCGTTGTGGGTCCCGGCGCTGCCCTTTGCCCTGATCCTGAGTTTCCCCACGTCGATGTCGGCATCGTCGTATATGACGATAAGCTGTTCCGGGGGTATCTTGTAATAATCCAGGATCTCCCTTATCGCCTCGCCGCTGTTGTTCATATATGTCTGGGGCTTGACCAGCATGGTTCTCTGACCCTGTATGACACCATCGGCAATGAGCGACTTGTGCTTGTGTTTGAAATTGGTTATCCTGTATTTCACAGCGAGGAAATCAATAGTATCAAACCCGACGTTATGCCGGGTTCTCTCATATTGCGGGCCCATATTGCCCAAACCTGCCAATACGAACATAGTTACCTCGTCAATTAAGCTTTGTTGGGTAAACTGTCTTGTCCTTGTCTATTGCTGTGTAAACAGCGACGATATGGACATGTCGCCGTAGATCCTTTCGATGGCTTCGGCAAATACGTCCGCGACCGAAAGAACCGTGATCTTGCTGATTCTCTTTTCGTTCGGCAGCGGGATTGTGTTAAGGGTCACCAGTTCCTTTATGGCCGAGGTGCGTATCCTGTCGATGGCCGGGCCTGACAGCACGCCATGGGTACAGCAGGCATATATCTCAGTGGCCCCCATGTCTTTCAGCGCATTGGCCGCGTTTACTACCGTACCGGCGGTATCAATCAGGTCATCGACCAGGATGACACGCTTGTCCTTAACGTCGCCAATAATATTCATTATCTCGCAGACATTGGCCTTCGGCCTTCTTTTGTCTATTATCGCAAGGGGAACGTCAATTTTCTCCGCGAATTTTCTCGACCTTCCCACGCTTCCGATATCGGGTGATACTACCACGACATCATCGGTTTCCCCCTTGAATTTCTTATAAAAATACTGGGCTAAAATCGGTGTGCCCAACAGGTGGTCAACGGGAATATCGAAGAACCCCTGGAGCTGGGGCGCATGCAGATCCATGGTAAGGACCCTGTCCGCTCCTGCTACGGTGATAAGGTTGGCAACCAGCTTGGCTGAAATCGGGTCTCTCGCTTTAGCCTTCCTGTCCTGACGCGCGTATCCGAAATATGGCATAACAGCTGTGATGCGGCCTGCCGATGCCCTCTTTAGAGCATCGATAAGTATGAGCAGTTCAACAAGATTATCATTTACGGGAGAACATGTGGATTGCACAATAAACACATCAGAACCGCGCACGACTTCGTTTATGCTTATAGCAATCTCACCGTCGGAAAATTTTGATACAACAGACGCCCCCAGTGGCAACCCGACCTTTTGGGCAATTTCTTCTGCCAGCGCCCTGTTGGAATTGCCGGCAAAAATCTTTATGTCCTTACCATGAAGATTCATAAGGCAAAACACCCTCCAGATATAATGAAATCATTTTTTATCCAATCCTTTTCTCTTTACCCAATCATTTATTATAGTCTGCCTGCTCCTGGCAATGGCCAGCGCGTATTCGGGCACTTCTTCGGTAATAGTCGAACCTGCGGCTATATAAGCGTTATCCTTCACTACCACCGGGGAAACAAGGTTGACGTTGCAGCCCACGAAAGCATGGTCGCCGACAACAGTCCTGTGCTTGACTTTCCCGTCATAGTTAACGATGATGGCTCCGCAGCCTATATTAACTCCCTTTCCGATATCGGCGTCACCTACGTAGGAAAGGTGCGGCACCTTTGTATTGTCGCCTATTACCGAGTTCTTTATCTCAACAAAATCGCCTATCTTGATATTGCTGCCGATCCTTGAGCCCGGCCGTATATATGCGAATGGCCCCACCTTAGTATTATCGCCTATTTGCGACTGGGTCATGACAGAATTCATGAAACTCACATCATTGCCCACGATACTGTCCTCTATGCGGGAATAAGGCCCAATAACGCATCTCTCTCCGATTACGGTATTCCCTTCAAGGATGGTGCCCGGCATTATCACGGTATCCCTGCCGATTTTTACCCTGGCGTGTATATAACATGTTTCGGGCAAATGGAAGGTAACGCCGTTTTCCATATGCTTTCTTATTATCCTTCCAAGGATGACCCGCTCCGCTTTATCAAGGCCGATCCTGTCGTCGACCCTCAAAAGTTCTTCGCCATCCGACAGGGAATACCCGCCCATTCTCATGTCCGCTTCTTTGATTGTACCCAGGATATCGCTTAAAGTTACCGGGTCTTCACCGGCTTCGCTTTTTGCTGCCTCAATCACTTTCCTGAGAGAATCGATCTTGAAAAAGCAAATGCTTGAAGGGTCGCCTTTATGGTTGGTCAGCACGGTTAACTGGTTGTTGTTACCGGTATGATACCTGTATGCTTCTGCCAGTGTCTCTCCCGATATAGCGGGGTAATCGGCGGGTAAAACAAGAAGCGTTCCGTCCATGCCGTCCAAAAGGTGTCTCTCCTGCCATATGGAATCCCATATGGTAGATTTGCCGGTCTGTAAAACAGTATGCTCGGGAAGTATCTCCTTAATCCTGTCGCTTCCCTGGCCGGATAAAACGGTTATTATCACGGCCCCGGCTTCAACAGCGGATTCTGCCGCATAGGAAATGATAGCCTGTCCGCATATCCTGTGGGTATATTTACTTTCAGACGATCTCATCCCGGCCCCTTCATCAAGAGCAAAAATCAAAGCCGAAAGATTGGTCATATGTCAGATCGACCTCCCGGATACACCGTATTACATACCCCATTTTCTCATTTTTACTTTTGCAATTCAATTGACATTTTATATATTTATATAAAACAAAGCAGGCACTTCTTGATAAGGAAGTGCCTAATCTCATAGGTTTTCATTGAAAATAATTATTCGTTATTGGTTGTTCCAGCGGCCTCTTCTTCAGCCAGCATGGTCTGGTATTTCTCCAATATTGCATTCTGGATTTTGCCTCTGGCTTCAGCATTGATAGGATGTGCGATGTCTCTGAACTCCCCTGCCGGTGTCTTGCGGCTTGGCATTGCAATGAACAATCCGCCCTGACTTTCGATTATTTTGATGTCATGAACAACAAATTCATTGTCAAAAGTGACAGACACCACAGCTTTCATTTTTCCTTCTGCTTCAACCTTGCGAATCCTAATGTCTGTAATCTCCATCTTAGCAGCCCACCTTCCGATATAACAATGTAGTATGTATTTTGATATTATAAATTCGCCAAAAATTCCAAAATTCCTTCTTTTTTAAAAATAATTTTTAATATTTTCCATAGCTAATATATGCAATAATTTTCAAATGCACTTTTTAAGCGTCTTTCCAGGGATTATTGCCCCGCTTTGCCCCCGCAGGAATAAAAATAAATTTTTTGGTAAAATTCTTCAGGGGAGGTCCCTGTTCCGGGGCTTCCGGGGGCAGACACATATATAAGACAACCGAATTGCGTTATTGCTTGTATATGATATATAATTCTATCTGAATTATAATCTGAATACTGATGGCTGGAGTACCTGATGGATAATCAAAATATCGAATTTAAAAATGACGGCATGACGGTCCATATGATCGGGATCGGCGGCATCAGCATGAGCGGGCTGGCCGAGATACTGATGAACAGGAATGTAAAGATCACCGGGTCTGACCTCAATGAGACCGAGATAACAAAAAGGCTGCGCGCCATGGGAGCGGTCATAAGCATTGGTCACAGCGCTGATAACATTTCAGGGCAGGACCTGGTGGTATACACTGCAGCGGTGGAACAGGACAATCCCGAGCTTACCGAGGCAAGAAAGCGCAATATACCCGTGATTGACAGGTCGGAGCTTTTAGGCGCTATCATGGACCAGTACGAAAACTGCATCGCTGTATCCGGAACCCACGGAAAAACCACGACTACTTCCATGATAGCCTCGATACTCCTCGAAGCAGGCCTTGACCCAACCATACATGTGGGAGGCATTTTGAACCTGATCGGAGGCAATACACGGATTGGTTCAAGTTCGTACTTCATAGCCGAAGCCTGCGAATACAAGAACAGTTTTCTGCATTTCAGGCCTTCCCTCGCAGTGGTTCTTAATATAGAAGCCGACCACCTGGACTTCTTCAGGGATATAGAAGAAATAAAAAGCTCCTTTGCGTCATTCATCGCGAATGTGAGGACTCCGGGGCTGGTTGTTCTGAACATCGACGATCCGCACACGAAAAGTATCTGCAAAGTTCTCACCCGCCCGGTCATAACCTTCGGAGTCAATTCTCCCGATGCTGACTGGACCTGTGAGAACGTCACCATAAAGGATGGCTTTGCCGAGCTTTTGGTTATGTATAAAAAGGCCGTATGGGCGGAAATAAGGCTTTCAGTCCCCGGGATGCACAATGTCTCCAATGCCCTTGCAGCCATTGCGGCATGCCACGGGCTGGGAGTCCCCAAAGCAGCGATAATCAAAGGTATCGAAAGCTTCAGGGGAGCCTGCAGGCGCCTTGAACACAAGGGCAAAATAAACAATATCACGGTAATGGACGACTATGCCCATCATCCCACCGAGATCCAGGCAAGCCTGAAAGCCGCGAGGGTACTTACCTCCAGTCGTCTCATATGCGTTTTCCAGCCTCACACCTATTCCCGTACCCATGAGCTCCTGGACGATTTTTCAATGGCATTCGCCCTTGCTGACACGGTCATCGTCACCGATATTTATGCCGCACGGGAAAAGGATACGGGTCTTATACACTCCCGTACGCTTACCGAAAGAATCAACACGAACACCGGGAATGCCGTTTATATATCGGATTTTAGCGATATCGTGAAATACCTCCATGAAAATGCCGCCCCGGGGGACCTGGTAATTACCATGGGGGCGGGAGACGTCTTTAAAGTCGCCGACATGTTCCTGTCGGCTACCACAGTTTAGTTACAAGCACGGTCATATCGTCATGTTTTTCGCCGCTGCGGGCCAGGGCTTCCTGCAGTATGCTGTCGGCTATCTGCTGTGTATTGGACGAATCGAGTCCGTCTATGCAGTTTTGCAGGTCCATGATTTCCCCGTCCCTCGAAAACGCCTCCAAAACACCGTCGGAAAGCATGATCACCAGGTCGCCGGCCGAAAGATCCGCCGGGCTGTAATGGGCCGGGATGACATTGTCCGGGTCTGTACTCTCCGAGTTTATTTTATGGGTCCCCTGCCGGGTTTTTATAAACGAAGGAGATGCGCCGTACTTGTAAAATGATGTCGCTCCGCTCGACAGGTCGATGGCGCATATGTCCGCCGTGGCCAGCCTGTCATTTTCACCGCGGAGATTCAGGTACAGGTTCAGGAACCTGATGGCCAGGTTTACGTCTATCCCGTCTTCAAGCATGTTTTCAAGCATCTGGATGGCGGCGCGGCTGAATCTTTCAGCTCTCCTGCCGCTCCCCGAACCGTCGCTGACGGCGCTTACATGGAAACCCTGGCTGGTGATGAAGAATGCGAAATTGTCACCCGATACGCCCTGGTTATCCCTGCTTGCCCGGGCTATGCCGGTAATGGTTTTATATTTCGGTTTTTTCATGTAGCGTACCACCGAATACCCCATCAGGTCCCGCCTGCTCTCGCCTATGCGGATAAAGTTTTTCTGGACATTTTCCCGCACGAACTCGTCAAGGTCGTTGGCGCTTAGCTTGTTCTTAGCCTCGAATATAACTTCAAGGCAGGGTTTATCCCCGTCTCCCGGATAATACCTGAACCCTGATACCGGCAGGTTCCTGCTCTGGGCTGCGCAAAGCAGCTTTTCTTCGATCTCGGTGTCCCGGCCCGTGCTTCCGTTGAGGCTTCGGGCAAACGCCATGATTCCACCCGAGACAATCGCTGCCTGCCTGCCGAGCAGCATGCGGCTCTCGCCAAGTTTCTGCCTCCAGAACCTGTCGGTTTTGTATACCGAAAAAGCCGTTTCAAGGGCATCAAAGAACTTGTCCTGTTTCGTGCACAGGCTCCTGAACCAGCCCGGAACTTCGGGCTGCCCTGTTTCATCGGTTTTGGGGTTTGAAATGGTATCTTCAACAAGCTTATATGTTTTATAAAAATGCGTGTTCCAGCATCTTTCGCACATGCTGCACCGATTGCAGACCTTTTCGGCAATGGCCTCTATTATCCACTGGGTGATGGGATAATCGTCCTCCCGGTCGTTTTCCGCCGTCTCCTCGATGCTCCTGGCTACCCGTGCCAGGGCCTTGCTCAGGACATAAAGCCTGTCCGCGGCTTCATGGGTCCTGTCTGTGTCATAAACTTCCCGGCTCCCGATCCTGAGTTTTATACCGGCCAGCTGGTCGCTCAAAAACCCCAGGGCTTGCCCGGGTATGAGTAAAAACATGATTCCTGCCGCCAAAGCCTCATAATACTTGATTATCAGCTTTCCGTCCAGGACCGAAAGCCCGGAAAAGAATATGACGGTCAGTGTCCACAGCAGGGAGCTTACAACCCGGTTTTTTACCGGAAGTCCCGCCATCGCCCCGGCCAGCGCGAACATCCCTGGAACCTGCAGTGAAGCCGGCAAATTGAAAAGGGCGATCACCATGCCCAGCGCGGTGCCCGCCAATGCGCCCGCGCCGCTTCCCCTTCGCCTGGCGATAATCAGGATTGCCAGTCCTGCCAGGACAGTTCCCAGTTCGCAGCTTCCCAGCATAACCCCCTCAAGGCTGATGATGGCGACGCTGACAAGGACGGTCCTGGAAAAAAAGGCCTTGCCGTCAATTATGAATCTTGGATTTGTATCCTCAAACATTTCAGCCGAATGTGAAAGGACTATCGAAAAGGAAAATACCAGTGTCCCGCACAGGACCGATGCGATTAGGTCATAAATATGGAAACCCTGTACGGCTCCCCTAAGAATCCCCGTGAACCCGATGATTGCGCCGGAAAGGACGGACCTTGAAAACGCGGTCTCGTTCCTGGTCCCGGTTTTGAACACGAGGTTGGACAACAGTTCGAACAAAACAAGGGACAGGGTCTGCCTGATAGTTTCATAGATGTTTGAAAAAAGCAGGTTCCCAATGGTAATCGAAATGATCGCGAATACTTTCGAGATGCCGCTGTACCAGGCCGCAGTATAGAACGCAGCGGCAAAAGGCCTTATTACGCCAAGCAGGTTAGCCCTTGTAAAAACAAGGCAAAACGCAAATGATACAAGGCGGGGGATGCCAATGTTGGATATACTGAAAATAAGGCTTTTAAGTGGTTTTCTTTCCGACTTGAGTACAGATACGTTTTCCATTTGCTCCTGTGTTCCTCCCGTATTTTTTCATTGGTAAAACAGAACACTATGATTATATGAGAGGAGGAGCCCAATTATTATTTCCTTCCCAACCTCCGGGAAATAAAATGAGTATCGGGGACGGGTACCTTCACTCATTTTGAGTATCGGGGACGGGTACTTTTACTCATTTTGAGTGAGGGGGACAGGTCTCTCTTAAGTATCATACAAGGTGCTTGTAATAGTATATGGCCAGTTGGGTCCTGTCACGCAGGTCCAGCTTGTCGAGGATTGTGCTGATATAGTTCCTGACCGTGCCCTCCCCAAGGAACATTTTTTCTGCGATTTCCCTGTTGGAAAGGCCATTGGCCACATGCCCGACTATCTCCAGTTCCTTTTCGGTCAGATTATGATCAGGCTTTTTCGTTCTTTTCCCGCCGGCGCTTATAAGTGCGGGTATCCTCTCCATGATCTCGTCGCCGAATACCCTCTGGCCCGAGAACACCGCCTTGAGCGCCGGGTTTATGCTCTCGAAGTCCTGCTTAATGATATAGCCTTTAGCCCCGATCATGAAAGCCTGGGCGATATATTCATCATCAGAGAAAGTAGTCAGGAAAAGTATCCTGGCCGAACTGTCCTTCTCAATTATGGCTTTAGCAGCGTCAATGCCGGTCTTCCCTTTCATCCTGATATCCATAAGCAGGATATCAGGCTTTAAAGCGTCGTACAGTTCGACAGCTTCATCGGCGCAGTATCCTGTGCCCGCGACTTCTATGCTGCCGTCCGCTTCCAGTATGGTCTTCAGGGATTCCACCACCAGCCTGTCATCGTCGATAATCAGGACTCTCATCTTTCATTACCTCCCTGGGTATGGAAATGAATATCTCAAAGCCATTGTCAGTCGATATGTTTATGTTGCCGTTCAGTGAGCGGACCCTTTCGATCATGCTCCTGATGCCAAGGCCGTCGTTGGGATCGAATTTTTTCACTTTACCGTTGTCCTTGACTATCAGCTGGTACATGGCAGGATGCTCATTAAGCGCTACTTTCACTTCGGTTGCGTCCGAGTGGTTCATTACGTTGGTCAGGGCTTCCTGCAGGATTGATATGAAAGCATACTTGATCTTCTTGCCCGGATTGCCGTCAATGTTATAATTATAAACCACATCACAGAAAGTAAATTTACTGATGATCTCCCTGAGTCTCGCGTCCAGGTCGATCGATTCGTCATACAGCTCATGGACGCTTTTTCTTATATTGTTCATGGCCTGGGTAAGCGTTTCGTGCAGGGATTGTATATTGTAGTTCAGCCTGTCGTCCCTGTTCAGGGTCTTCAGCGCCCCGGCCTGAAGAATGGCGCTGGACAGCAGGTGACCAACGTTGTCGTGGATCTCCCTTGCTATACGGTTTCGTTCGTTCAGCGCGGCAAGGGTCAAGTCATTGTCCTGTTTTTCCATGAGCTCCTCTTTCTGTTTTTCCAGTTGAATGGACATTTCCCTTGCGTTATCGCTCAGCTCCCTGTACCTGCTTTCCATTTTCCGCGCCGTCTCAGTCCTGATCCTTAACAATACTGATAAAACGATCATTATGCAGACTATCGCAGGCAAAATGACGCTCTTTCCAATAAAAAAACTGATTGTTGGCACAACGGCAAGCAGATTCCAGGCCTGGAACCTGTGGAAAAGCATATCGAACGAAATCAGCGGAAGGAAAAACACGAACTCTTCAAAGAAAATCGAGAGGACGGCAAATCCAACCGTAAGGAATGTTTTTGTCACGCAGTCGTCGAAATAGCTCAGAAGGCAGCCAATTATGAAGCTGATAAGCACTGACGCGGCATGGACCTCCAGTTCCTGCTGGATAAAACATACGGTCAGGCAGCATATGAACAGGATCAGCTTATCGATCAAACCGGCGTATTTTTGCAATAATAATCTCCCTGCCATGGCCAGATTCCCTTTAAGTAGGGCATGGTATATTTGTACAACGCTGTATATCAATCACTGAAAATGCTTTAACCTCAACAAGCCCAAAGCCGTGCCGTTCATAGAAATCGCATTCTTATCTGTCGTTTGTCGGTACAGACTGTAATCATACAATAACATATACGATCCAGGGTTTACAACATCCCGATCACCTGTCCCCTATACTCAAAATGAGCAAAAACCTCCGTCCCCAATACTCATTCTCATTCATTTTGTGACATTTGTCATGGTGAGGTTGTGATTCATTACACTAATAAGCCGGTCGTACAGCAGGTATCATAAACGTAGGAAAAATAGCGGAGGTTTTCATATGGTGGTTAAAGTAAGCAACCTGGTAAAACGATACGGCGATCTTATAGCGCTGGACCATCTTTCATTTTCCATAAAAGAAGGAGAGATATTCGGTCTTTTGGGCCCCAACGGCTCGGGCAAGACCACCGCGATCAACTGTATCCTTGCGCTGCTTAAGTATGACAAGGGCGAGATCGAAGTGTTCGGCGAACCCATGACCCCGGAATCCTACCATATTAAGCAGGATATCGGGATAGTCATGCAGAACGTGGCTGTCTACAACGAGCTGACCGTTTACGAGAATATCGACTATTTCTGCGGGCTTTACATAAAAGACAAGGCTCTTAAGAAAAAATACGTCGAAGAGGCCATAGAGTTCGTGGACCTGGGCGAATACAGGAATTTCCGCCCCAAAAAACTAAGCGGCGGCCTTCTGAGAAGGCTGAACATAGCATGCGGCATCGCCCATAAGCCAAAGCTGATAATACTGGACGAACCCACGGTGGCCGTCGATCCCCAGAGCCGCAACAGGATCCTTGAAGGAATTAAAGAACTTAACAGCAATGGCGCCACTGTCATATACACTTCCCATTACATGGAGGAAGTGGAGCAGATCTGCAGCCGCATCATGATCATCGACAAGGGCAAGGCAATAGCCACGGGAACCAAGGAAGAACTGAAAGCGATGATCTCGCTTGGCGAAAAGATTACCGTGGAATCCTACGATGTTTCGGAGCAACAGCTCGCAAGGCTGAGGGAGCTTCCGAACATCGTCTCGGTCGAGTATAACGAGCCGCTCATCGTAATCAAATCGAGCAAGGGAAAGAATAATCTCGAAAATGTCCTTGAATTCATCAAGAAGGAAAATATCCAGTTCGGGAAGATATACTCCGAGCTTCCCACGCTTAACGATGTTTTCCTTGAGATCACGGGCAAGGAATTAAGGGATTGAGAGGTGCAGGCCATGTTCGTTCATATATTCGCAAACAGGCTCAGATGCCTTCTTCGGGACAGGGAGACAATGTTCTGGACTTTTATGTTCCCTCTCGCCCTGGCCCTGTTTTTCTATATGTCATTGTCAAACGTCGGGAAAGGAGAGGCGTTCCAGGAAATAGACGTAGCCGTGGTGAACGACTCCTGGTATCAGGAGAATCAGTTTTTCAGAACGGCCCTTGAGGAAGCCTCAAGGGGCGATGACAGGTTGTTCAACCTCACACTGGCAACCGGGGAAGAAGCCAGAAAGCTCCTCGACGATGGCAAAATAAAAGGCTATATAATCGCCGGTGACCCGCCCCAGCTTATCGTAAATGAATCGGGCATATACCAGAGCATTATCAAAAGTTTCCTTGATAATTACACCCAGACTTTCAGAGCGGTGGAAAAAGTGCTTGAAAACGATCCCCGGATATACCAGGAAGTCTTTGATAGCCTTGGGAACAGGAAGAATTATGTAAAGGAAGCGCCCGCCGCAGGCGGAAAACCTGATAACCTGGTCTATTATTTCTACACCCTGATCGCAATGGCATGCATGTACGGCAGTTTCTTCGGGATGCGCGAAGCCACCGACATACAGGCTGACATTACTCCTCTGGCCGCGAGGATAAATATTGCCCCGGTCCATAAGCTGAAAGCATTCTTATCCAGCACGTGCGCGGCATTGCTGATCCATCTGTCCGAGATGATGATCCTGCTGGCATTTATCCGTTATGTCCTGAACATTGACTTCGGGCCAAGGGCCGGCTACGTGCTGCTGACGACAGTCATAGGTTCCATTACGGGAGTGTTCTTCGGCGCTTTCGTCAGCGCGGTGGTCAAAAAATCGGAAGGCATAAAAGTCGGTATCCTTATCGGCGTGACAATGATTGGCTCCTGCCTTGCGGGCATGATGTATATAGACATGAAATATATAATACTAAGCAAAAACCTGCCATTCCTCTACTGGACCAATCCTGTCAATTTGCTGTCCGACGCCTTTTACTGCCTGTACTACTTTGACAACCTTAACAGGTATGCTCTCAATATCGGAGCGCTGTCATGCATTACCGTTCTTTTCTGCGCATTGACCTACCTGTTCATAAGGAGGAGGAAATATGCAAGTCTATAAGCTGTGTTTGAAAATCATAAAAAAGAATATCCCGGTCATGCTGATTTATATCTTTATATACCTCAGCGTTTCGATAGTCGTGACCCTTTCTTCCTCAAGGCAAAATAACACGGGGAACGATTTCACGGATACAAAGGCAAATATCGCCTTCATCAGCGGGGAAGAGACTCCCCTAATCGAAGGGCTCAGGAAAGAGCTTGGCAGGCAGGCCAATTTCATCAACCTTCCTGACAAAAAGGAAGCCCAGCAGGATGCGCTGTTTTTCAGGGAAGTCGTATACATACTCCGTATACCTGAAGGATTTACACAAAAATTCATGGCAGGAGAAGAAGTGCACCTTGAAAAGAACAGCGTCCCCGACTCGGCAAAAGCCGCATACATTGACCTCGCGGTAGACCAATACCTCAATACTGCCAGGTTTTTTCTCAGCACCATGGGCGATGTAACACAGGAAAGCCTTGTCAAATACCTTGACGACGTTCTTTCGCAGGAAGCTGATGTAAAGCTGATGCCTGCTCCTGCCAAGACCGATGTGTACGGTTTAGTTTTTTCATATAACTACATGGCTTATTCGCTGAGTTCGATACTGGTCCTGGGCATGGCGGCCATTATGGCAGCCTTCAACAACAGGGATCTGAGGAACAGGGTTTCCTGCTCCCCGGTAAGGGAAACAGCGGCCAACCTGCAGATCTTCCTGGCAAGCCTGACATTTGCGGGCGTGGCATGGCTTACACAGATAGCATTTTGCTTCTTCTTCGACATCGAAAATGTGTTGACCATGAACACCGTGTATTTACTCCTGAATTCCCTGGTATTCACAGTTTGCGGAACTGCCATGGGATTCCTGATAGGAAGCGTGGTAAAAGGAAACGAGGCCATTTCTGCCGTTACCAACGTGGTGGTGCTGGGAAGCTGCTTCATAAGCGGTGTTTTTGTACCCGCCCAGCTCCTTGGGGAAACGACCCTGAGGATAGCAAGCTTCACACCGACCTACTGGTTCGTGAAAGCCAACAACCAGGCAGCCCAGCTGACGCAGTTTGATTTATCCAGTGTCAGGCTTGTTTTGTCGGACACCGCGGTCATCGTGTGCTTTGCCCTGGCTTTCTTCGCATTGTCACTCGTGATTAGGAAAGTGAGACGTTTCAGTTAATACCGCTCCGCAGCGATGTTTAACACCGCATGCAGGCATGCCGCTTTATTGACACCTTAACAGGCGAACGGTCAGCGCATGAGATCGCCAAGCTCGACCTTATCGAGATCTTCCTCGATGATCAGCGCAAGGTCTTCGTCGCTTACCGATTCCTTGGCCGCCAGCCTGTCCGCATGTATTGTCAGAAGCCTCTCAAAGAGGTTCCTGACAGTACGGGCGTTGGCAAAGCTGTCGGTGCGGGTCTCGTGCAGGAACTCGAGCATCTGTTTCATTTTTTCATGGGCGCCCTCGGTAAGCTTGTAGCCGTTTTTCTCGCACATCCTGTCAAATATGGCCACAAGCTCTTCGGGGGTGTAATCGTCGAAATTGATATACTTGTTGAACCGGGACTGAAGCCCTGGATTGGAATTGAGGAATTCCTCCATCTTGTCCGGGTATCCGGCGACAATCACAATCAGGTCGTCCCGGTAATCCTCCATGGCCTTGATCAGGGTATCCACAGCTTCGTAGCCGAAGTCGTTCTCGCCCCTGCGGGATACCAGGGAGTAGGCCTCATCTATGAACAGGACACCGCCCATGGCTTCCTTTACCACTTCCATAACCTGGGGAGCGGTCTGGCCCACGTATTTGGCTACCAGCCTTGACCTGTCAACTTCCACCAAATGGCCTTTTGAAAGGACCCCAATCTCCCTGTAGATACCTGCCAGAAGTCTTGCAACCGTCGTTTTCCCGGTCCCGGGATTGCCTGTGAACACGAGATGGAGGGACATGTCTACTTCAGGAAGCCCTCTTTCCTTTCGCATCTTCATTATTTTCACGGTATTGGCAAGGGATTTGACGTCTTCCTTGACCTTTTTGAGCCCCACCAGGCTGTTGAGCTCTTCCATGAGCTCTTCAAGGCTTTTCCGGGGAGTCTCTTCTTCAGGTTCCTTAAAGCGGTACTCGTCGCCCCCGGGATCGAACTGGGTATCCTGGCTGCCCGCCGCGGCGGATCCGGACGTATCGTCGATGATCGGAAGCCTTTCACCGCCGAAAAGGTCGTTATAGACATCTCTTAAGGGATTCTTCAGTGGATTTCTCCTTAAGATAATGTCCATTTCGTCCAGAAGATTATTCAGTTCATCTTTGTACTTTTTCCCGTATTTAAGGGGATCGCCGTTGTCGACCATAAACCTCTCCTGCTAATCAATTATTTCATCCAGATGTATATCACGCAATGACGTTACCACGTAATCAGCCATTGAAAGGTCCTGGTTGCCGGAATTGGGGTTTTTAAAGCCGATGCACTTCATCCCTGCCCTTTTGGCAGCCAGTACCCCGTAATAGGCGTCCTCGATCACCAGGCATTCCTCCGGCAAGACCCCGACAGCATCGGCAGCTTTCAGGAATACCTCAGGTTCGGGCTTGCCTCTGGATACTTCATCCGAAGTCACCAGGTCATCAAAAAAGACTGCCGCTTTTATAGCCTTCAGAATATATTTGGCGAAATACCTCGGCGAGGATGTGGCCAGCGCGATCGACAGACCCTTCCTTTTGGCCGCCCGTAACAGATCCAGCACCCCGTCGATAGGCGTCAGCTTGTTATTGAAGAATCTCTCGTGCTTATATGCTTTTTGCATGGCAAGAAGCTTTTCTGTCGGTTCTTCTATGCCATGGCGCTTTTTCATTGTTTCCCACATCTCTTCGTTCCGTACGCCGATAAAATCGTATACTTCGCTTTCCTGGGCAGTTACGCCTACATCCCTTAAGACGTCGACTACCACCTGGCTATGAATAGGCTCGCTGTCAATTAGCACACCGTCCAAATCAAAAATCAACGCTTTGATCATTGCCTCACCTATATCAATTATATTTTTTTAAGCTTCGCAAAACTTTCCATCAGCCGCTTCATGCCATACTGATCAAAAAGGACATCCAGCCTGTAATCGCCGCCCTCGTAGACCCTGGCTTTCACGGTTCCCTCGCCGAACTTTTTATGGAGAACCCTGTCCCCTACATTGACCGGGCCCTCGCTTCCGGCAGAGAGACGGTTGAATTCTTTTATCCTCGCCTTGATGTCCGACAGGTCAAGCACTTTTCCGGAAGGGAAAAGGTCGTCTGCCCTTCTGCCGGTGATTCCCTGCCGCATACTCAGGGAGTAGCCATCGTCCGACGATAAAAGCTCGTCGGGTATCTCGTCTATAAATCGGGATCCACGGTTATATGCGGTGCTTCCGAAGATCCTGCGGTATTTTGCGTTTGTAAGGTACAGCTCTTCCCGGGCCCGGGTTATGCCAACATAGCACAGCCTGCGCTCCTCTTCCAGTTCGTCTTCCTCGGAAACAGACCTGTGACTGGGGAATAATCCTTCCTCCATGCCCACCATGAAGACTACCGGGAACTCAAGGCCTTTCGCGCTGTGAAGAGTCATCATGACTATCCTGTTGCCCACTTCCTCATTATCATCTATATCGGCAACCAGCGATATATGGGCCAGGAAACCTTCAAGGTCAGGATTCTCCTCGGCCATGGCGACAAACTCCTGGGCCACCGAGATAAACTCCTTTATGTTCTCTATCCTTGTTATTGCCTCGGCGGTCCCCTCGGCTTCAAGTTCCTTTATTATACCGCATTTGTCTATCAGCGTTTCAATAAACTTGACCAGTTCGGTCTCCAGGGCCAGGGCCTTCATCTTTTCAACGAAATCATAAAAATCCTTCAGGTTCCTGTCTGTCCTGCCGAGGTCGGGATATTCGGAAGCCCTCGATATAATCCTGTACATGCTTGTTTCTTCGGCTGCCGCATACTGTTCTATTCTGTCGAGGGTGGTTTTCCCTATGCCTCTCTTTGGGACGTTGATTATTCTTTTCAGGCTGATGTCGTCATTTTCGTTCTGAACGACCCGGAGCCAGGCTATGACGTCCTTGATTTCCCTGCGGGCGTAGAATTTCAGCCCTCCATACATTTTATAAGGTATCCCGTGCTTCATCAACTCATCCTCGAAAACACGGGACTGGGCGTTGATCCTGTAGAGGATAGCTATGTCATTGTAGCTTCTGCCCGAACTGCAAAGGCTTTTTATGGTTTCGGCCACATAGCGGGCTTCGTCATGTTCGTCGTTTGCCGTATACCTTTTTACAGGGGTCCCTTTTGCGTTTTGGGTCCAGAGTCTCTTTGACTTGCGGCCCCTGTTGTTGCTTATGACATTGTTTGCCGCTTCAAGTATGGTCTTTGTGGACCTGTAGTTCTGCTCAAGCTTAATTACCGTGCAGTCGGGATAATCCTTTTCAAAATCGAGTATATTCCGGATGTTGGCTCCCCGCCAGCCATAAATCATCTGGTCGTCGTCCCCGACCACGCAAATATTGCCATGCACGCTGGCAAGCATGCTGACCAGCATGTATTGGGCAGTGTTGGTGTCCTGGTACTCGTCCACAAGTATGTATCGGAATTTACTGGCGTAATAATCACGGACTTCGGGAAACTCAGACAGTATTTTGATAGTCAGAAGGATTATATCATCAAAATCCAGCGCGTTATTAGCCTTCAGTCTTTTCTGGTACAGCTCGTAGATATCGGCTATTTTGCCCATCCTGTAATCGGAGGCATACAGCCTTTTAAACCTGTCGGGATATATCAGTTCGTCTTTTGCGCGGCTTATCTCGCCAAGGACCGAGTTTGGCGGGAAATTCTTCTCGTTTATGTTAAGTTGGTCGAGGCACGCCTTTAAAAGACTTTTCTGGTCGTCGGCATCATATATGACAAAGTTCCTGTCGTATCCGAGCCGGTCTATCTCACGCCTCAGGATCCTTACGCATGACGCGTGAAAGGTACCTACCCATATGTTAAGGGCTTCCGGCCCGATAAGGTTCTCAATTCTTTCCTTCATTTCACGGGCAGCCTTGTTGGTAAACGTTATGGCCAGGATGTTCCATGGCGGCACCATTTTTTCTTTAACCAGGTATGCTATCCTGTGGGTCAGAACCCTTGTTTTCCCGGACCCGGCTCCCGCAAGCACGAGAAGAGGGCCTTCTGTATGCAATACGGCCTGCTTCTGCTCGGGATTAAGTCCTTCCAAAATATCCATGTCTTCCTCCGCACGGGTTAAAGTCGAATCAATAATGTAAAATAACAATGTAAATTACATTATACCATAAGTTTCAGCATCAATTTGCCTCTATATGACGTAGTATACATTAATTTCGGTCCTGATGCAAACAAATGTTCGGAAATGTCATTATGTATATTTTATGATATAATTACATTGTTTCGCTAATAAATGCTCACACAGGAACAGTCAGCAGGCACGCCGCTCAGCAGTAATTAATGCATAAGTCTGCTGTAACCCTGGCGGCGAAGGAGGATAAAATGAAGAAGAACAGTTACGATACCATAATCATCGGATGCGGCACAGCAGGTATATATGCGGGATACGAACTCGATAAACTCATGCCCGGCATGAGTATCCTCATGCTTGAGCAGGGCAGGGATATATATCACAGGTTTTGTCCGATAGTCGAGAACAAGGTCCCTTCATGTATCAGCTGCAATACATGCGGTATCATGAACGGGTTTGGCGGGGCCGGCGCTTTTTCGGACGGCAAATATAATTTCACGACCCAGTTCGGCGGCTGGCTCAATGAATATCTCGATGACGAAAAGATAATGGAACTTATCGAGTATGTGGACTCCGTAAACGTGAGCTTCGGCGCTACATTGAAGCGTTTTTCAACCAATTCCCCCGAGGCCAGGGAAATATCGAAGAAAGCTCTTTCTTACGACCTTCATCTTTTGGAGGCCGAGGTAAAACACCTTGGAACCGAGAATAACAGGAAGATCCTTTCGAAAATATATGATTACCTCAACGAGCGGGTCGAGATCTCCTGTGAATCCGCCGTGGAATCCATAGACAGGAATGAAGGCGGATACACCATCACGCTTGCAAACGGCAAACAGGCAAGCTGCCGGTATCTTATAGCCGCTCCCGGCCGCTCCGGCGCCGAGTGGTTTGCGTCCCAGTGCCGCAAGCTTGGTCTGCAGCTCATCAACAACCAGGTTGACATAGGTGTCAGGGTCGAGCTTCCCGCGAGAATCTTCGAAGCGATAACCGATGTGGTCTATGAAGCCAAGTTTTTATACAGGACCAAGCAGTATGGCGACCTGGTACGGACTTTCTGCATGAACCCATACGGCTACGTGGTGAGCGAAAACGTGGACGGTATAATCACCGTAAACGGGCATAGCTATACCGATCCGGCATACAGGAGCGAAAACACCAACTTTGCCATCCTGGTCAGCAATCGTTTCACCAAGCCCTTCAACGAGCCTTACCAGTATGGCAAGCGCATTGCTTCCCTGTCCAACATGCTTGGCGGCGGCGTGCTGGTGCAGAGGTTCGGAGACCTGATCAAGGGCAAGCGCACCAATGAGCACAGACTGGCTCAGAGCTTCACAAGGCCTACTCTGAAAGCCACCCCAGGAGATTTGAGCCTGGTTCTGACCAAGAGGCACCTGGACAATATCATTGAAATGATAAACGCCCTTGACAAGATCGCGCCGGGAACAGCCAACTATGATACCCTGCTGTATGGCGTGGAAGTCAAGTTCTACAGTTCCAGGCTTCTTCTGGGCAGCGAGTTTGAGACCGAACTGCCCGGATTTTTCGCCATCGGCGACGGCGCCGGCATAACCCGCGGCCTGTCCCAGGCGGCTGCCAGCGGCGTGCACACGGCGCGGGCAATCGCAAACAGGGCAAAGTAATGGGACGGTATCTTTGACGTCCCTTTATAAATAAAGTAACTTCATCCTTTAGCTCATAGTGACAGGCATCCGTTTGCAGCCGAGGAAATAAGGCGGATACAAGGTTTCTCGCGGAGGAAAATTCGGCACGCTTCGCAGGAAATGACCGCCGAGCGATGAGTACGCTGGGAAAAAGGAGCGGCCTGTGAGAAAAAGACCACATGTAAGGGCATGGCGGAGCGAAAGCGATTGAAATAATTAAAGGGGGTTGTACCCCCTTTATTCCTGTTTTCCTTATTGCTCCATATGACGGCCAAGGAAGTTCGCCGCCGACTGCACCAGCTTGATCTCAACATCACCCATTTTTACCTTGGAATCCGTCGACAGCATTATGACCGCCCCGATGGCATCTCCTTCAGAAATGATAGGATATATGATCTGGTTGGTATATTTCGTGCTTCCCTTTTCATCCGAAACTATCGGGATACGGGGAGTTTCGGGCGACACTGCTATATATGTGTCACGGTTTTCGATTATCTTCTCGATATCCATGCTTATCGGCTTTTCAAGAAGCTCTTTCTTCAATCCGCCCGAGACGGCAATTATCGTATCCCTGTCCGCTACAGCGATGATGTGTCCGCTTGTATTGTGAAGAGATTCGGCATATGCTTCCGCAAAATCTCCCAGTTCGCCTATGGGAGAGTATTTTTTCAGGATAACTTCCCCTTCCCTGTCTGTGTAGATCTCAAGGGGGTCACCTTCTCTGATCCTCAAGGTCCTTCTGATCTCTTTCGGTATAACTACTCTTCCAAGGTCGTCGATTCTTCTTACAATACCAGTAGCTTTCAAAATAATTTACCTCCTTCCAAAGACCCGCTGTATAAATAGTTTCATACATAGTATTGGATATATTCCTTTATTTATGCAGAAAACTGTTGATAAGCGGTAATTTTCGGAGGATACTGGTTATCCGGCGGAGCAGCAGGACCGTCCCCACTGACAATAAGTTGCCAAAAGAACCGTCCCTATGACAACATTTTTTTGAGGATCGAGTTAACGGCGGCCGGGTCGGCCTTGCCCTGGGTTCTCTTCATGATCTGGCCCATGAAGAAGGATATGACTTTCTGATTGCCCGCTTTATACTCAAGGACGGATTTTTCGTTCGCGGCAATTACTTCCCTGACAAGGTCCTCAAGGTACCCCGTATCGGCTATCATGCCGAGCCTGTTTTCCCGCACATAAATTTCAGGATCCATATCTTCCCTGAACACAAGCTGCAGCACCTTTTTCCCGATGGTACGGTTGATGACCCTGTTTTCAACCATCTTAATCACTTTTCCGAACTTTTCGCAGTCTATCCTGATCTCGTCGCCGGGCACATTTTCTTCCCTTGCGATGCTTGCAAGGTCGCCGATTATCCAGTTGGCAACCTCTTTCGGGTTGTTTACGTATTCCATGGTCCGGTCAAAAATGTCGGAAATGTTCTTGCTTCCGGTAATCAGCTTGCTGTCGTAATCTGACAGGCCGTATTCTTTCGTCAGCCTTTCATACTTTTCATGGGGAAGCTCGGGTATGCCGCTCTTTACCTCGGAGATCCACTCTTCGCTTATGTGAACCGGCAGTATTTCAGGGTTAGGAAAATAGCGGTAATCGGTGGCATCCTCCTTGTTGCGCATCGGATAGGTTTCACCGCTGTTGTCATCCCATCGCCTGGTTTCCTGGACAAGCTCCTCGCACCCGGTCTCAATGGCCGATATATGCCGGTCCGTCTCATACTCAATGGCGCGGGCGATAGCCTTCAGGGAATTAAGGTTCTTTATCTCGGTCCGCACCCCCAGCTCCTTCGATCCGGCTTTTCTGACCGAAATGTTCACGTCGCATCTCATGGAACCTTCCTGCATCCTGCAGTCCGACACGCCCGCAAAGCTGAATAATGCGCGAAGTTTTTCAAGGTATGCGATCACTTCGTCGGAAGAGCGGAAATCAGGCTGGCTGACTATTTCTACGAGAGGAACGCCAGCCCTGTTGAAGTCCACCAGGGATGAGCCTGTCCTGTAGTCGTGGACCAGTTTCCCGGCATCCTCTTCGATATGTATCTGCTTTATGCGTATCTTCTTTTTCCCTGCCCCTGTTTCTATCTCCACGAAGCCATTACGGCAGATGGGAGCGTACAGCTGGGTTATCTGGTAGCCGGTGGGCAGGTCGGGATAGAAATAATTCTTCTTATCGAATGTTATGGTACGCGTGATCTCGCAGTTAGTAAGCAGCCCTGCGATGATCCCCAGTTCTATGGCCCTCTTGTTCACGGCAGGGAGCATACCGGGCATCCCGGCACAGGCGGGACATACGTTTTCATTGGCCTCCGCGCCGAATTTGGCCGAACATGAGCAGAACAGCTTGGATTCGGTAGCAAGCTCCACATGTACTTCCAGGCCCATCACAACTTCATATTCCATCTTTCACCGCCCCCTTGCATATGCCATACAGTATGTTTTCATTCCTTGCCTGCGCGATCAGCTGCAGTCCGCAGGAACCGAAAGGAATCGATACCGAAGGCAGCCCGCAGAGCGTCGCGAATGCGTATAGCGCCATGTTCCTGTACGGTTCGGGATCTTTCAGCCTGAGGGGCATGACGACGGCGTCAAAACGGCTGAAAAGCTCATCGGCGTGCTCCCTGAGCAGGCGCCGTATTTTCATGGATTTCAGGTAATAGGCCTCATAGTTCTTCTTTGACAAAACGAAAGCGCCAATTATGGTCGCAAGCTTCATATCGGGCCTGAACCCCTCGGTCCTCGTGTTGGTATAAAGGTCGTTAAGGCCTGAATAGTTTTCGGTGCGGTAACCGAACTTGATGCCGTCGTACCGTGAAGTATTGTTGCCGATCTCGGCGCATGACAGTATATACATGACCTGGGGAAGGACTTCAAAATACTTAAGTTCGAATTTCTCCGCGCCTAATCTTCCGGCAAACTCATTTACAGAGTTCCCGCTTTCTTCATCGGCAGCTTCCATGACATTTACAGGGATGCCAATCCTGAAAGGCCCTTCTTTTGGCGCATAGGAGTATGATTTTTCCGGGAATGTCGTAAAGTCTTTTTCATCGTGGCCGGCAATAATGCCGAGGACATTGAACCCGTCGTCTATATCCCTGCAGACAACGCCAAGCTGATCCATGGAAGAAACGGCCGGAACCAGTCCGAACCTGGATACCGTACCGTAGGTGGGATGAATGTAGTACAGCCCTTTTGCAGGCGCCTGGCGGCGGTTTTTCCCCGACACGTCATTGCACAGCGCTATTCTGCATAGTCCTTCCGATACGGCGCCTGCTGCCCCGGACAAAGTGGCGAATATATCCTCAGATACCGTGGGTATTGCAAGCTCGTCTATCTTTGTCTTGCCGGCCAGTTCCATACCGGCATCCAGGAGCCTGTCGACTACCGTGGCCTGGAGCGGTGATACAAAATTTTGAAGCATTTTTGAACCGGCGGTTGTAAGGCCGCCTCTTACCATTATGTTGTCGTCAAGGGCAAAAGAATTGTCCGTTTTGGTTTCATACCTTGATGCAAAAAACTCCCTGTCCAACTCGCCGCCTCCTATTCAATGGTCCTCGGAACCTGGAAATACCCGTCGTATTGGTCGGGTGAGTTCGCAAGTATTTCGTCCCTTGAAACCAGCCTGACGGACACATCCTCGCGAAGCGCCGAGTTGAAGTTTAGGACGGAGACAAGCGGTTCCACTCCGTCAGTGTCGACCTTTGAGAGCTCATTAAAGCTCTCTTCCAGCATGGAGGCCTTTTCTGCAATCCATTCGCGCTCAGACCCGGGCAGATTGAACTTTACCATGGCTTCGTATTCCATGACGGTTTTCAGATCCATGAGCAAACCTCCTATCTAAGCTTGATATGGACCTCCCTGAGCTGCTGCTCGGTCACAGGGCATGGAGCCCCCATCAGGAGATCCTGGGCATTGCTGTTCATCGGGAAAGCAACGACTTCCCTGATGCTTTCCTGGCCTGTCAGCAGCATTATTATCCTGTCCAAGCCAGGGGCCATGCCTGCATGGGGAGGAGCCCCGTAATGGAAAGCGTTATACAGCGCTGAAAACTTGGTTTCTATGTCTTTCTTCGTATAGCCTGCGATCTCGAATGCTTTTTCCATGATCTCGGGCTTGTGGTTGCGGACCGCGCCCGATGATAGCTCGACACCGTTGCAGACTATGTCATACTGCCATGCCTTAATGTCCAGGGGGTTCATGGTCTCAAGAGCTTCCATCTCGCCCTGGGGCATTGAGAAAGGATTATGGGTGAATTCTATCCTGCCTGTTTCTTCGCTTATCCCGTACATGGGGAAATCCACGACGAAGCAGAACTCGTATCTTGACTCATCGATAAGCTCAAGACGTTTTCCGAGCTCTGTGCGGATCTGGCCAGCCAGTTTGTCCACCAGCTTCGGCGCATCCGAAATGAAGAACAGTGTGTCGTTTTCTTTCAGCGAGAGTCTCCCGATAAGCTCCTTCTGCTTTTCTTCCGAAAGGTACTTCACTATGGGACCTTTCAGCTCCATCCCGTCTCCAACCGAAATATACCCGAGGCCTTTCATGCCTATCCCGGTGGCGAACTCAAGCATCTTATCGAAAAATGACCTGGGTCTCGCTGCGCAGTCGGAAGCAACAATTCCCCTTACCGGCCTTCCCTTGAACGGCATGAAGTCAACATCTTTGAAAAAGCCGCTCAGGTCCTCGATAACGAGAGGATTCCTCAGATCGGGCTTGTCGGTTCCGTACCTGAGCATGCTTTCGGCATAAGGGATGCGCCTGAAGGGCGGCGGGCTCACATACTTGTCTGAAAAGGCTGTAAACGTCTCATACAAAACCTTTTCCGCAACTTCGAACACATCCTCCTGTGTCGCGAAGGCCATTTCGAAGTCCAACTGGTAGAACTCGCCCGGGGAACGGTCGGCGCGGGCATCTTCGTCCCGGAAGCACGGGGCTATCTGGTAGTACCTGTCAAAACCTGATACCATCAGTAGCTGCTTGAACTGCTGGGGAGCCTGGGGAAGCGCGTAGAACATCCCTTTATGCTTCCTGCTCGGCACGATATAGTCACGGGCGCCTTCGGGCGACGATGCCGTCAGTATCGGGGTCTGTATCTCGATAAATCCCAGCTCCTCCATTTTCTTTCGCAGGAAGCTGATTACCCTGGATCTCAGGACGATATTTTCATGCAGTTTTGTATTGCGAAGATCCAGGAACCTGTATTTCAGGCGCAGCTCTTCCCTGGTCTGCAGGGAAGAATCAATCTCGAAGGGAAGCTGACGGAGAGATTGTCCCAGGACAGTGACCCTGTCCACCCTGACTTCCACTTCGCCAGTGCTTATTTTCAGATTGACGGTCTCCGGGTCCCTTTCGCAAAGTATCCCTTCGACTGATATGACATATTCACGTCCCAATGACTTTACCTGTTCCTGGTCGTTGAACACCAACTGGGTTTTCCCGTAATGATCCCTCAAATCGATAAATATAACCCCGCCGTGGTCCCTGATAGAGTCGATCCATCCTGCAAGCCTTACTCTCCGGTTTATGTGTTCTTTCCTCAATTCGCCGCAATTATGGGTCCTGTAAATGTTGCTCATACTCTTCACCTTCCGATAGGGTTATTTTTATATCAAAAAAGCCCCTCAAAAACATAAATGTTCTTGAGGGGCGAGAAATACTTCCCGCGGTGCCACCCACATTGGTGTTATCAGAATAACACCCGCTCTTTTATTAAGTTGCTTCGGAATGGCAAATAGTGTTGCCCAGCCTACTACTCACTCAAGCGAAACTTTCAGCCCACGATTTCGCCTCTCTGTTGAGCTTTCCACAAAGGTGGGGTCTATTTGCTTTACCGCATGCTATGGGCCCGGCATGGCCCTGACAGCGGTAAAACCGAAGTATGGCAAAATAATTTATTAGTAATATTACAATGGAATACTTACTTTGTCAACCTCTGATATTATGCGCAAACACAGGGCGAAGTAAACCGGGGACTTAACGGGCGGTTTCGTCCGGTCATGCCCTTTCCAGGTATTCGCCTGTCCTTGTGTCTATACGGATGATATCGCCCTGGTTGATGAACAGCGGGACCTTGACCTGAGCGCCTGTCTCGACGATGGCGGGCTTGGTCGTTCCGGTCGCGGTGTCTCCCTTGAACCCGGGCTCGGTATGGGTCACTTCAAGCTCGACAAACATGGGAGGCTCGATGCCTATTACGTTATCCTTATATGAAAGGACCTTGCAAACCATGTTTTCCTTGACGAAAACCAGGGAATCCTTGATCTGCGACATGTTTATGGGCAGCTGCTCATATGTCTCGGTATCCATGAAGTAAGCCAGATCCCCGTCGTTATAAAGATACTCCATGTCTCTCCTGTTGATTTGGGCCCTTTCAAACTTGTCTGTGGGGCTGAAGGTACGTTCAATTGTGGCGCCCGTGATAACGTTTCGTATCTTGGTCCTTACGAAAGCAGCGCCTTTTCCAGGCTTGACATGCTGGAACTCAATAACCTGATATACCTGACCTTCCATTTCAAAGGTTACGCCATTTTTAAAATCACCAGCTACTACCATACAAGTATACCTCTCTTACAGAAATTCGGTAAAATCTTTCTTTTTAATATTAAGACATATTACTCCCTTATGCAAGAACTAACTTAGATAATTATCATATCCTTGGGGCTTGTGGTGAAATTCCGGATTTTTCCGCCGACCAGCACCACCATGTCTTCAATCCTTACGCCGCCAAGGCCTTCAAGATAGATGCCCGGCTCCACCGAGAACACCATGCCGTCGGCAAGTATGTCCTTGCTCTTTACCGACAGCCTGGGCTCCTCGTGGATCTCCACGCCCACTCCATGGCCGAGGCTGTGCCCGAATGCGTCTCCATAGCCTGCTCTCGCAATGATGTCCCTGGCAATCCTGTCGGCATCCGAAGCCTTCATGCCTGAGCGGATCCCTGCGAGGGCCGCTTCCTGGGCTTCCCTTACTATGCCGTATATCCTTGTCAGCTCCTTGTCAGGCTCTCCAATAAATATTGTTCTCGTCATATCGGAACAATAATTGAGGTAAATTAATCCAAAATCCAGCACAACGGCATCGCCGCGCTTAATTACGTTATCGGTAGCGGTTCCGTGGCACATGGCCGACCTGTGGCCGGCCGCGACTATGGTTTCAAAGGACGGACCTTTTGCCCCCAGTTTCTTCATCATGTACTCGATCTCAGCCGATACCTCGGTCTCTTTCATACCGGGTTTAATAAATTTCACGATATGGTCGAAAACTTTGTCTCCAAGCAGTACCGCCTGCTGGATCAATTCAATCTCTTCCTCATCCTTGATCATCCTGAACCTGTCGAGCGCGTTTTCAAGGTTTACCAGGCTTTTGGCCTTTGTAAGGCTGATCTTCATTTTCTGGTACTCTGAAAATGTGAGAACGCTGCCTTCAAAGCCAATGCTTTCGATGGAGTTTTCGGAAATGATGCCGTTGATCGTTTTGTAAAAGCTCTCCTGCTGCTCGACTACCTCTATATCTTTAGTGACCTGGCCCCTGGCCTGTATGGTATACCTGAAGTCTGTCACCAGCCATGCTTTCTCCAGTCCTACAAGCAGCATGGAAGTGGACCCTGTAAAGCCTGAATAATAGATCGTATTCGGCCTTCCGGTGATAATACACGCGTCCAGATTCTTTTCCTCAAGCAGTTTCCTTACTTTCTGAAGTCTTTTGTCCATACTATTGCTTCCTTTCATATGTCATCCCTTGGACGAAACGAAACGGAGCGAACCAGGATTACATAAATCAATCATCGTGTTAGGATCTCCTCAGCTTTTTATGCAGCGCCAGCAGCGCCAGGGAATACCCGTCCGCCCCCAGGCCGCATATCTGCCCGATGCAGGCAGGAGCTACAACCGACTTTGACCTGAACTCCTCCCTGGCATGGATATTTGACAGGTGCACTTCAATGGCGGGCAGTTTTACAGCGCTGATGGCGTCGCGTATAGCATAGCTGTAATGGGTAAAAGCGCCCGGGTTTATTATAATCCCGTCAAAGCCCGCCGAAAGGGCGTCCTGTATTTTATCGACTATATCGCCTTCGTGGTTCGACTGGTAAAAATCCAGGACGATGCCTTGCTCCTTCGCTTCCTCCTCCAGTCTCCGCTGGATGTCCTGCAGACTCAGGCTGCCGTAGATTTCCGGCTCCCTTGTGCCCAGCAGGTTTAGATTGGGTCCGTTTATCACTCTTATCCTTATCATTGCCGACGCCCCTTTCATTTCCCGGCAGACAGCGAAAGAATTATGTCATGCCGCATGCCTGCCGGCGAACCAAAGAACAGTCTTCAACAATTAATTTTATCCGATTTGACTGAAACCATCAACAAACAGGGCATAATTTATACGTAACGGAAAAGAGAAACAGGATGCGTGAAAAGAAACATATGATATAATTATTGTCGATAAAACCGCATGGCCGGTTACGTATTACGACTGGTCAGGTATAATCTGTCCGTTGGGTGAATATGGATCATGAGCATAAAAAGTTTTTTGAAACTCGTTGAAATACAGACAAAAATAGCCAGCGTTACGCCTTTTGCATTCGGCGTAGTCTATACCCTTTTCAGGTACGGAACTTTTAATGTTCTGTCAGTACTGTTTTTCTTCATATCGATGCTCTGCTTCGATATGTTCACGACCGCCCTCAACAATTACAAGGACTACAAGAGGGCGATAAAAAGGGAAGGATACAACTACGAGCTCCACAACGCCATAAGCAAGTACAAGCTCAGGGAAAGCACCGTGATAATCACGATAATCACCCTCTTTACCCTTGCGACGGCATTCGGGGTGCTGACATTCATAAGAAGCGATATATGGATGCTGATCCTGGGCATGATGTGCTTCGGTATCGGTATCATATACTCGGCAGGACCTCTGCCTGTTTCCCGGACTCCGCTTGGCGAGATTTTTTCGGGCGGCACCATGGGATTGATGATCCCGTTCCTGGTGGTGTATGCGTCCATTTATGGCCAGAAGCCGATCAGCCTGGCCCTGGAAGGAGAAATAATCAACCTTTCGCTGAACTGGGCGCTGATCCTGCCCATACTGCTTTCATCACTTCCCGCGGTATTCTGTATAGCCAACATCATGCTTGCCAACAATATCTGCGACATAGAGGACGATTTCACCAACAAGCGCTATACCCTGCCTATCCTGATCGGAAGAAGAAAGGCCCTTTATTTGTTCGCCGCAATCTATATATTATCTTACCTGGATATCATACTGTGCGTTATCCTTGGTTATCTCCCACCGGTATCCCTGTTGACGCTGCTTGCGGCATACAAGGTATATAAAAATGTCAAGGCTTTCTTTGAGCTCCAGACAAAGAAGGACACTTTCGCTTTGTCGGTCATGAATCTTGTGCTGATCATGTTCCCGCTTATTGTGACCGTGCTTCTGGCCGTGATTTTTTAGCCAGTTCGGCGGCTTCCCTGAAAAAGATATTCTTCAGGGTCAGAGCGTCTTCGGCCATGGTTCCCCTCGATTCGCATATTATGACCGGCTCCAGGCCGAGTTTTAAAATAACCCTGGCAAGTGGGTCGAAATCAGGCCCGTATTCCGTGTCGGAATAGGACCAGTGTTTCTTTTCCCCGCCTTTTCCGTACTCGACGCGGCTGAAATGGATATGGACGTTTTTCAGCCTGTCTTTCCCAAGGTTTTTTCCGACTGTCTCGAAAACCTTTTCGAAGTCTTCCTCGGTGTTCATCCCGCCCTGGGTTAATGAATGCAGGTGGGCAAAGTCAAGGCAGGGGATCAGCCTTTTGTCAAGGCCGCAAAGCTCCATCACTTCCTCGAGCCTGCCAAGCTGGTTGTTCTTCCCCAGGACTTCAGGACACAGCGTTATATCGGAAAGGCCCTGTTCTTCAGCCTTATCGATGGATTCCTTAAGTGTGGCAAGGGCAAGTTCCACCGCGGTACTGCGGCTCGTTCCCGACACATATCCGGGATGGACTATGATACGTGACGCGCCCATTGTCCTGGCTATTCTCAGGGTATCCAGGATGTATCTTACCGAGTTGTCCCTTTTCTCCCTTTCAGTGCTCGAAAGGTTGATGTAGTACGGGGCATGGACGCTCAGGCGGACATTGCATTCCCTGGCTTTTTCGCCGATTTCTCCGGCTGTTTCAGGTTTTATGTTCACGCTCTTTGTGCACTGGTACTCGTAAGCATTTAGCCCCATGTCCCTGAGCCATTGGGGCATCTCCCACGAGTGGGCATGGCCCTGTTCGTAAAAGCTGTCTGAATTTCCCGCGGGTCCGAACCAAATCATAGCTTAATCTCCAGAGATATAAATGTAAAGCGGCGCGCCTATGGCAGCTCGATTACCTTGTTGTTTGCCGATTCCCTGTAAAGGACGAACTTATTCCCCATGACCGACACTATTTCGGCACCGAGAGCCCGGGCTATCTCCTCGCACGCTTCCCGCGCCGTATATTCCGAGTTCCTGAGCACGCTTGCCTTTACCAGTTCCCGTGCCTCAAGGGCTTCCTCGAACTGGCGCAGGACATTTTCGTCAATCCCGTATTTTCCTACCTGGAATATGGCCGGTATGCCATTGGCCAGGCTCTTTAAATAACTTCTCTGTTTTCCTGTCAGCATATCCTTCTCCTACGGTATATAATCAAATTCTATTTCGCCCATCCTGACGGTATCCCCTTCCCTGATGCCTTTTTCCGCAAGGGCTTCGATGACTCCCATGTTCCTGACGGCACGCTGGAAGTACTGGAGGGATTCCCTGTCATTCAAGTTGACCGATCCGAGCAGCTTGGTCACCCACGGACCTTCGACGACATAAACGTTGTTTTCCCGTCTAATCGTAAACGGTGGTTCTTCTTTAACGCCAGACCCGACATCCTGGTCAGGTTCGAAAATGACCACTTCAGGCAGTGTTTTCAGAAGCTCGTAAGTGTATCTCATCAGCTCGTCCACGCCCTGCCCGGTGGCCGCGGAAATCGCAAATACCCTGTATCCCCGCTTCTCCATCTCGGCTTTGAATTTTTCCAGCTTTTCTGTTTCATAGAGGGCGTCAATCTTATTGGCCGCGATGAGCTGGGGCCGTTTGGCCAGCTCGGGGTTGTACATCTCGAGTTCCCGGTTTATCACGTCCACATCCGAAACGGCATCCCGGCCGTCTGTTTCGGCAACGTCGACCACGTGGATCAGCAGCCTCGTTCTCTCAACATGTCTTAAAAACTTATGACCAAGCCCGGCTCCTTCATGGGCTCCTTCGACAAGACCGGGTATGTCGGCCATAACAAAGCTCTCGCCCTCGCCCATGGAAACCACGCCAAGGTTAGGGGACAGGGTCGTGAAAGGATAATTGGCTATTTTGGGCCGGGCGGAAGACACCATTGAAAGGAGGGTTGATTTTCCGGCATTCGGAAAACCAAGGAGTCCCACATCGGCGATAAGTTTCAGTTCAAGAATGGCCGTGAGCTCCTGCCCCGGGCTTCCTTTCCTGGCGAAGTTGGGGACCTGGCGCGTGGGGGTCGCGAAATGCTGGTTTCCCGCTCCTCCCCGTCCGCCGCGGGCTATGATCTCTCTCTGGCCCGGACGGGATATGTCGGCAATGATGCGTCCGGTTTCCTTGTCTTTTACTATCGTTCCCACCGGGACCTTGACTATAAGGTCCTCTCCGCCTCTTCCGCTTTTATTGCGGCCCGAGCCGTTTTCCCCCTTTTCGGCGATGTACTTTTTCTTGTAACGGAAATCCATCAATGTCCTTAAGCCGGTATCGGCCACGAAAACAACATTGCCGCCGGCTCCTCCGTCGCCCCCGTCGGGACCTCCGTTAGGTATATATTTCTCACGCCTGAAGGAGACAGCCCCGTCACCGCCGTCTCCAGCCTTTATATATATTTCCGCATAGTCGACAAACATAATCCTGCCCTACCCGGTTCTGCGCAAAAAATGACCGGAACGTACGGGCTTGCCTCCTTTCGAATCAATTATAACTGTTTTTCCTGTAAACCTCTACCGAGGAAAAGAAAAGGGACGACTTCTTCGTCCCTTATTATGCCCATATATTGCTTCAATAAAGAACAACCCGATAAAACCTTCATACAGGCTTTATTACGGCTGCTCTCAGACAGCGTAAACACTGACCTTTTTTCTCTTCTTGTCGAGTCTTTCAAACTTAACTTTTCCATCTATAAGAGCGAACAGTGTATCGTCTCCGCCTTTCCCGACATTGTTTCCGGGATGGATCTTGGTGCCTCTCTGCCTTACGATGATATTGCCAGCCAGTACGAACTGACCATCGCCTCTCTTGACACCCAGTCTCTTGGACTCGCTGTCACGGCCGTTCTTTGTGCTGCCCATTCCCTTTTTATGAGCAAACATCTGCAGATTTATCCTGATCATGGCTACACCTCCTCAAAAACTACCTTTATATGCCTGCGGTACTGATTCTCGATTTGCATCAGTCCTATTGCCATGGTTTTCAATATCGTCTGGGCGTCGGCCCAAACCTTTGGCTCTGTATCTTCGGGCAATTCCATGGCGATATTGCCGTCTGATTCCCTGTAGGTATTGATCCTGCAAAGTTCGTCCAATCCGCCGAGAGCCGTATAGCATACAGCCGAGACGGCTGCGCAGATCATATCGAATTCACCCTTTTTCGCGGCTCCCGCATGGCCGTTTATATCAAAACCCTTGATATCGCCATTTTTCAGGCGGTAAAATACAGCCTTAATCATGATGATCAAACATTGATTTTTTCAATCTGTACCTTTGTAAACGGCTGCCTGTGACCTTGCTTTCTGCGGTAGCCCTTCTTGGGCTTATACTTGAAGACGATTATCTTCTTTCCCTTGCCATGGCCAAGTACTTTCGCAGTTACAGAAGCTCCGTCAACAGGATTGCCTGTCTTAAACTCGCCTTCCCTGGATACTGCAAGCACTCTGTCAAAAGTATAGCTTTCACCTTCAGAAGCTGAAAGTTTCTCGACAAAGATAACGTCGCCTTCCTGCACCTTGTACTGCTTGCCGCCAGTCTCGATGATAGCGTACATTAATCGCACCTCCTCCAACCAATCTCGCCTATAAGGGACGGCATGCGGGTTTAATGCGCATGGCCGATTTGGGGCCCTTTTTCGTGCGGTTGCCGTTATATTTTATCACAGCGGCTTTTCTCTGTCAAACAGTTGCTTTGTTATCATTTTGATTTACCATGTATTCATTTCATCCCGTAATCCGGCACGGACCTGCGGGAGCAATCCGCAATGAAAGATTGATCCTCCGGTTTACAGGTCATACTTTATTATATCCATGATAGCCTCGCCGACAGCATTAAAGGAAATTTTCTCCGCAGAGACATCTGTCAGAACAGCGACACTCATTGCCTGTTCGCCGTCATTAATGAAAACTTCGGCGCTGAACCTGTCGAGGATGATTCTCAGCTTCAGTTCTCCATTCCTGTCAGAGACCTTGCATTGGCATTGGCTCACGCAGACCTTATCCAAACCGGAAAACGAGAGGTCCATTTTCAATACTGACTCATGCGGACAGAAACTCAGCACCGTTCTATATTGCCCGTCCTGCGCAAAGTTTACTTCAAACTTCCGGTACAGCCTTTCTGTATCGGCCGGCCGGATCGTGATTTCCAGGTCTGCAGTCCTTCCCTCTATACCCTTAAGGAACAGTTCTCCCTCCACAAATACATGCCTGTATTCGACCTTATTGGTTCTGTATTGCTCCAACTCCCGGACCGGCTGCTGATACAGCCGGTTGTTTCTGACCGACAATTCTCTTGGCAGGCTCATTTGTCCAAACCATTGCCTGCCTTTCCTGTCAATCAGCCTGCTGTTATCCCAGTTCTGCATCCAGCCTGTCATGATGCGTCTTCCGTCCGGCGCAAGTATAGTTTGCGGCGCATAAAAATCAATGCCATAATCGACAGAGTGATGATATGCATAGGAAAAATGTTTTCCTTCATCGTCAAGTTCGCCGATCAGGCAAACGGTGCCATTGCGGTTATTGTACTCATATCCGTCGGGAATCATATCCATCGGGTTGGTTATAAGAACATGTTTCCCGTCTAAGATGAAAAAGTCCGGGCACTCCCACATAAGTCCAAAGCGTCCGTCATTTTTGACAAGAACGCTCTCATACTTCCATTCGAAGCCGTCTTTGCTGCTGAAGAGAAGAATTGTGCCCAGGTTGTCCTGACCGCATGCGCTCACGACGCAGCGGTAACTTCCATCCTTCTCCCTCCAGATTTTTGGATCCCTGAAATTGCTCCGGCTCAATCCTTCCGGCAAAATATTTTCATCGAGTACCGGATTCCGGGCATATTTTTTATAGTTCAAGCCATCTCCGACAGCGATGCATTGGGTTTGTATCTCCTCACCGGTATTGCCGTCCTTTCGGGAACCGGTATACATCAGCAAGTGCTCCCCGGTTGGAAGCTCAACCGCGCATCCGGAAAAACATCCAAAGGAATCATAGGACTCGTCCGGGGCAAGGGCTGCAGGCAAATAGCGCCAGTTAAGCAGATCCTTGCTTACGGCATGACCCCAATGCATGGAATCCCAAACCGTATCATAGGGGTTATATTGATAAAACAGGTGGTATTCGCCTTTATACCAGGAAAATCCGTTAGGATCGTTCATCCAGCCTACGCAGGGCGAGAGATGAAACTTGGGTCGGGATGCGTCCGGGATGAGTTTTGCCGTTTTTTCTTCGTATTCCCGGGCACGAAGCAGCTTATGACTTGCCAAATGTCTTCCTCCTCTGAAGTCTGAAATTATCCGGCCTGATAAATGAATGTTTTGCTGCATTGTTTTATGCAGGTTACTTAAAATATATCAGAACATAAAGCGGGAGCGCAATGCGCTCCCTGTGACGAACTATATCTCAGTATATTAAACTTTCTCTACCGGCACCCAAATCTCGCAGTAATAATCCTCCGGGTTTTCTGTTGGCGGAGTGTACATTTCAATGTTATAATTACCGGCAAGCTTATAATCCCTGCAGCTTGGCAGCCACTCGCTCCATATCCTGGTGTTGATGTCCTGCAATGACTTCGGCAGCTCTCCTCTGCAAGGGAATACCGCCCATGTGCCGGCAGGGATAACCCTCGTTTCAAAGCCATCGGGGATCTCATTCCAAGGCAGGTAATTGTCGGCAATCATATAGTCGAAAATTTTGCCGTCAAAATCCATGCAAATCCCATACATCCCGCAGACTATTTTGCTGTCCTCGCTGTGAATATGCTCATGCCAGAACTTCGGAATCTCCTGATAAGAAGTATCAGAATTAAATTTCCTGACTTTGCCCATGACCGTAAACTGGGCCTTTTCAACAATTTTGTACTCAAGCATGGTACCGCCCTCCAATTTCAATCTGATTCTGACCCGTGCGAATGATTTGAGACTCGCACCTCTTGCTTTCGCCGCCGAAGGAGGTATACCGTGGAATTTAGTGAATGCGCGGGTAAAACTGTCGGGAGAATCATAGCCATACTTAACGGCAACATCGATTATCTTTGCATCCGTACTGGAAACTTCCTGCGCCGCCAGGCTGAGCCTGCGATTTCTGATATATTCTCCTACCGAATAACCGCACAGTATATTGAAAATTCTTTGGAAGTAAAATGCCGAAACGCATGCTTTTTCTGCAATATCCTGAATGATCAGGTCCTCCGTGAGGTTATCTTCAATATACTCAATTGCGTTTTGAATACCCTCTGTCAAGCCAACCACACTATAAACTCCTTTCAGGCCGCTGTTCTACTATAGCATTCATCCTTGATATATACCCGATTTTTTATGCCATTTATTGCAAGCTAATTCACTAACCGGACGCGCTTGCCCTTCCATGTCGCTTGATAATCAACAACACTAAAAAGTAATTATTCAAATGGTGAAAGTGAGGTTATAAAATGGTCAGCGTGCCTGTAGCAATTAAGATGATTTTGGATTAAATAACAGGGGTACTGGTTTTCAGTACCCCATTTCATTGCCAATAATCTTTACTTAATCCTTACACCGAAAATCTTCCTTGCGTAGGAACCGACAACGACTATATCGTTATATACCGACGGCGAGCTCTCTATGTTGGCTCCCAGCGAAATCTTGTCCAGGTCCTCGCCGGTCATGGGGTCGAACAGGCGCATGTAGCCGTCATACCCGCACAGCAGCCCGTAGGTTTTCCCGTCTTCGTCCTTTATGGCAACGGGTGAGCTCCAGCTGTAGTTTTCAAGATGGCGTACCCAGATCTCCTCGCCCGTCTTCTTGTCCAGCGCCACCAGTTTTCCGTCCATCTGGCTTCCGGTGAAGCAAACGGGGAAGATGATCCTGTCGGCTATGTCATCCTTGCCCAGCAGCGGTGTACCCAGAACCCCGCCGTTTATGCCCGAGCGGTAGTAGCAGGTATAATCCCTCTGCCATACCAGTTCGCCCGTGAGGGCGTTGAATTTGCGTATATTGGCATCGGCCTTGCTTGCCTTGCCGTTGGCGCAGCGCTTGTCAACTTCGTTGGCGGTATAGATGAAAACGCCGTCCTCTTCTTCCTCTATAACGATGGTGCTGTCGGTGTCATCCCCGACATCATAAACCCATACCGGCTCAAGGTTGTTTATATCAAGGCAGAGGAGGGTTCCCCCGTTATCGACCGTATACATCAGGTTCCTGTAAATCGCGGGAGAATTTTCTATGCCGTAGTCTGCCGCTGCTTCGTTAAATGAGGATTTATACTGGAACTTGGTTACTTCCGGGGATATGGAGATGGTACCATTTTTCTCATCGTAATGCGTATTGAGCTTAGTCTTGTAGATCAGGCCGTTTTCACCCACATTGATCAATGTGTCGGTTTCCTTGCTCAGTATGGCCGATGAGTCGAAGGCCCCCCAGGAGCCCCTGTAGGACAATGAATCCTTGCCCATGATGCTGAATAATTCCTTCTGGTCGATCAGGCTGTATATCCTGTACTTGAAATCGGTATATCTTCCGTTGTTTTCATTCAGGCCCATACCCGTATAGAACAGCGGATATCCGCGGGGATCCACCATGCCTGTCCCCTTGATGGAATAACCGAGGTTTATCTTGTCACGGGTAGGCTTTCCTGTTTCAAGTTCCAAAAAGTAGATATTGCCGTCCAGGATGGGATAGATGACTTCTGTCAGGTCCTTGCCCTTGAACTCGTCTTTGACATTCATGTTATTGACCGTCTCTTTGGGCCAGTGGATTATTATGGGCTGGCCTGTCCAGCCGGAGCCCGGCCAGTAGCTGTTATGGGCAGAAATAGCGCCGGTATCCTGTGACCAGATTATCTCGAGCTTCTTTTCCTTTAAGCTCCGGGTCCCGTATGCGGCAGTATCGCGGTAGTTATTGCCCCTGAAGGTTGTTACGCCTTCCTGTTCGGTATAGGCTTTGGCCCTCGGGAACGCAAGAATATAATCAGGTTTATAGTCCTGCACCTTCTTGCCGTTCTGATAGACGGAGTATGTAATTACTCCGCCGTTCGGGAATTTCTTCTGGTATGTGCCTTCGGAGACAGTTGTCCTGCTTACATAAGAAGGCAGCTCCCTGATATCAATAACCAGCCTGGCCGGATCGGTTATCTCAGGCGTAGGAGTGGGTTCAGGGGTGGGGGTAGGTTCCTGGGTAGCCCCCGGCGCTGCCGAACCCGTCGGTACCGGCGTGGATGTGTTTCCCGGCGTAGGAGCAGGCGAATTTGACGCTACGTTCGGGTTAAGCATTCCCTGGTATATAAGCAGGCCCACCAGCACGACCAGTGTCACGGCCAGAAGTATTACCAATGTTATAAGTTGATTCTTTTTGCTGTTTCTTTTACTGCTCATGTCAATTCCTCCATTTGTGCCATGGGGACGGTTCTCTTGGCACAACTGTGTCATCGGAACCGTCCCTGTGACACTATTTGATTCTTATTCCGAATATTTTTTGCGCATATGAACCCACAACGATCATATCGTCATAAACCGCAGGCGATGATTCTACGTTTGCGCCAAGGCTGACCGTATGCAGATCCTGGCCGGTCTTAGGGTCAAACAGGTGGAGAAGACCGCTAAAATCGGCAAAAAGACCATAGGTTTTGCCGTCGGAACTTTTTACGGCCACAGGGGAGCACCAGCTGTACGCGCTCAGCTGTCGTTTCCATACCTCTTCCCCGGTCTCCTTGTCCAGGGCGACCATGATGCCGTCCTGGGCCGAACCGGTAAAGCATACGGTAAAGATTATTATATCACTGATATCATCTTTTCCCAACAGCGGTGTCCCCAGGACTCCGCCGTTGATGTAATAGTTGTAAACGCAGCTGTAGTCCTTCTGCCATATGAGCTCTCCGGTAAGGGCGTTGAACTTGCGGATGTTGGCGTTCTCGCGGCTCTTGCTTGCCTGGCTCCTCTTGTCAACCTGGTTGGCGGTATAGACGAATACTCCCTTATCGGTCTCCTCTATGACAGGCGAGGAGTCGGTATCATCCCCAACATCATAAGTCCATACAGGCTTTAAGGTATTCAGGTCAAGGCACTGGAATATTCCGCCGTTATCGCAGAAATACATATAGTTTTTATAATATGCGGGCGAGTTTTCGATGCCCAGTTCCACGTTGGCCGAATCCTTGTACCTGTATTTCGTAAGCTGCGGCGCTATCGAAATGGTGCCTGCCTCACGGTCGAACCTGGTGTTCAGCTTCACCCTGTAAATCAAGCCGTTCTCGGCGGCTTCGATCAGAGTGTCGGTTTTCTTGTCAAGGATGGCTGACGAGTCGAAAGCTCCCCATTTCCTGAATGCCACAGGATCGCGGCCAAAAATGTCGTAAAGCGGCGTCTGGTCAATGAGGCTGAAAATCTTGTATTTGAACTCTGTTATTTTATCGCCGTTCTCATTCAGTCCCATTCCTACATAAAGAAGGGGATATCCTCTCGGATCCACCATTCCTGTTCCCTTCATGGGATAGCCTACGTTGATCTTGTCCCTCGTAGGCTTGCCGGTCTTAAGGTCCAGGAAATAGATGTTGCCGTCCAATGTCGGGTATATGACTTCCACAAGGTCCTTATCCTTGTATTCTTCCTTAATATTCATCATTTTACGTATGTCTTCGGGCCAATTGACAAGGAGCGGCTGGCCTGTCCAGCCTGTCCCCGGCCAGAAGCTGTTCTCAGCCTTTATAGCGCCGGTATTGTGGGACCATACTATCTCAAGCTTTTTCTCGCTAATGGTCCTTGTGCCGTAGGATGCCGAATCCCTGTAATGGTTGCCCCTGAACGCAGTAACGCCCCTGAGGTCGGAATATTCCTCAGGGGAGCCGAAGCTTATAATATCCTTTGGCACATATTCGACCGGCTGATTGTTTTCAAAGACCCAGTATTCCAGGATTGTCCCGTCGCTTTTGTAGAATTTTTTGCTTTTGTCCGGATAAGCCATGGCTCCGGTAAATACTGCCGGGTCTTCCCATGATACGTCAAGCACTGAACGATCGGTGCTCTCTTCCGGCATTGGCTCGGGCGTCGGCCATGGAGTCGGGGCCGGAGTGGCCGACTCGGTCGGCTTGACCGTATCGTCACTATTAGGTTTCCCGGAAACGGAAGACTGGGGTGAACCTGGAGTGGGACTTGCAGAAGCATTAAGGTTGCCGGACGCAAAAGGCAGTTTGCCTGTAACGGCAAAAACTATTCCGGCTGCGACCACAGCGACAACGATCAGAGCGGTTAAAAATTTGACAGGATTGAACCTGCGCCTTCTTTTGTATCTATAGTATCTTTCCACTATAAAGCACCTCATCAAACCATATTGGCCGGATGGCCCCAGCATAATACCAGGCCTTCATGCCACAGCAGGATTATTGTCATCAACAACAATTATTATAACGATTTATCAATGCAGATGTCCAGAAAACGAATTTTTACAGCCTGGTTACCTTTTCAGAGCCTCATCGGCCAGGAACAAACCTATGTACTTTGCGTTGTTCCAGACCAATTTGTCAAATTTTCTGTCATCATGGGGCACATCGGTATTATTGTAGGGGGTAAGCTCTATGCAAAACGCCGGGCGCAGGAACTCAAGCCTGAACCAGTTCTCATAACCGGCTCCGTATACGGACGGGTCTTCGGAAACAGGCATCAATGAATACCTGGTAAGCTTAGACAGCCTTTTGGCCATGTCTTTCACTCCGGGAATAAGATCTACTGTTCCCCTGTCGGCCCAGTATATGACATTGCCCTTGGAATGGAAAGAAGCGGCAAGAATGAAATCATTGGCACATGAAAGCTCCATCATGGCTTTTACCTCGGGCTCGGTTGAAGGAGCTTCGCCCTTGTAGCTCTCAGATGCAGGCCTGCCTATTTCATCATATTTCTTTTCCCACTCCGCGGGATATTGACGGTTCAGGTCGACCCCGTTAATATTGGCCTTCCATTCCCTATATGATTTCCGCAGCATGGCCATCGCGGCAACGGCTTCCTTGTCGCCTACATGGTCAGGGCCGTTGACGACAAGGTTGACGCCGTCGGGATTCACCATGGGAACTATATATATGCAGGCCCTGTCAAGAATGTCCTTAACATTGTAATTCCCGTAGCTGCCCGTGTCATGATACGCCTTGGCGTATTCCTCCGCCATTTTCATGAGATATGAGCTTGTTATGTATTCCCTGGCATGGTGGGAACCGCACAGGATGATCTTTTTCTCTCCCTTCCCGAGCTTCACCAGGACAAGGTCCCTGCCCTCGACGGACTGGCCTGCCACGTCCAGCGAGATTATTTCCGGGTATGTTTCTGCAAGCTCCTGGCAGTCAATGATCATCTGGTCATACGTATAAGGCACATATGGGTTTACTATGCCTTGAAGCTGCTGGGACTGGGGCGTTGGCGAAGGTGCTGCCGTACGGGTGGGGGAAGGCGCCGGCGAAGGCATTGGTGTATGCGACGGCACCGGTTCCGGTACCGGTGATGATGCGGAAGTATTTTCAGGCATTGTTTTGCCGACAGGCTCGGATGTTTTTACAGGCTCATTTTCAGGGCCGATTGTCGGCAAGGGATCTGGAGTTCCTGAATATCCTGGTACATGTGCCTGCTCTGTTTTTGAAACCGGGGCAGGCATCGGATCATCATTTTTGGGGGCCTCCGGGGTAAATACCGTTTCCTCGTAAAAGGCTGCATCTTTTCCCTGTGACATGTCTTTTCCCATGACAGGCCTGCCGCATGATGCCAAAAAAACTAACAGTAAAACAGCGGCAGGCAATAACGCAGGTCTTGTTCCCAACCTTACCTTATGCTGCCGCGTATGTCTTATAGAACAATGATGTCCCTGGTGTTGGTGCATAAGCTGTCTCCTTGCTAAACTAACGGCCTGTAAATTGCTGATTGCCGTCAGCCTGTTCCTGTTTACCATAGATATGCAGGGTACGGGAAAGTAATGAGCAGCAAGGGGGCTTTCGTGAAACCTCCGTCCCCGATACTCAAAATGAGTAAAAACCTCCGTCCCCGATACTCAGAGGAAGTAGGCGACACCGGATTCGAATATTTTCTGGTCTTTTTTGCCGGGAACGTTCATGAAGGTGTTCGGTGTATAACGCTCATCATGGGCCATTTTCCCGAAGATCCTGCCGTCCCTGCTGGTTATGCCTTCAATTGCCCATACTGAACCGTTGGGATTGTAAGGGATATCCATGGTGGGATTTCCGTCAGGATCAACATACTGGGTTGCAATCTGCCCGTATTTCTCCATCTCAAGGAGCATGGATTCGCTGGCCACAAACCTGCCCTCGCCGTGGGAAACAGCCACGGTGAATACGTCGCCCACCTGTACCCTTGAAAGCCACGGCGACAGGTTTGATGCTACCCTGGTCCTGACGAGGGTGGATACATGGCGTCCTATCCGGTTGAAGGTAAGCGTAGGACATGACTCGTCCAGCGGCCTTATCTCTCCGTATGGCAGCAGGCCCAGCTTAACGAGGGCCTGGAACCCGTTGCATATCCCAAGGATCAGGCCATCGCGCTTGTTCAGAAGATCCATGACCGCCTCAGTAAGATAAGGGTTCCTGAACACGGTGGCTATGAACTTGCCCGAGCCGTCAGGCTCGTCGCCGGCGCTGAATCCGCCCGGGATCATTATTATATTGCACTCGTCTATGTACTTTTTCATTTCCTCGACGGAATCCTCTATTTCGCGGGCATTCAGATTCCTCAGCACCATGACTTCAGTCATGGCACCGGCTTCATCGAATTTCCGCTTGATGTCATACTCGCAGTTGGTTCCCGGGAAGACAGGAATAAAGACCCGAGGTCTTGCTATCCGTACGCTTCCCTTTCTTTTTCCTCCGGCCGTAAAGCTTACGTTCCTGGTTTTGCCGGAATCGCCGGTTCTTGTCGGGAATATTTTCTCAAGGGGTTCCATCCATGCGGAGACCAGTTCGTTAATCGGCATGGAACCCTGCTTCGTCATTATGACCGGTTCCGGTATCGTCGTACCAGCAACAATATACTCGAGGCCTTCAAACAGTTTGGACAGGTCTTTGCCTTCTTCGACTTCTGCCACAAGGGAGCCGTAATCCAAGCCAAACAGGCGGTCGAACCCGATGTCTTCGAGCCTTACGCCTATGCTGTTGCCGAAGGACATCTTGCAGATGGCCTCGGCCAGTCCTCCCGCCTTCAGGGCAGAAGCCGACAGGATCTCCCTGTTCCTTATCAGGCCGTTGACCCTTGTATAGACCGAGTCAAGGCTGCTGAAATCGGGCAGCAGCAGTTCGTCTTTTTTGACCGGAAGAATCACCACATGGCTGCCGGTCTTTTTGAACTCGGGCGAGACTGCGATGGTCACATCGGTGGGAACCAGCGCAAAGGATACGAGGGTAGGAGGCACGTTCATATCCTTAAATGTGCCTGACATGCTGTCCTTTCCGCCTATGGCCGGTACTTTCAGTGAATACTGGGTGTGGAACGCTCCCATGAGGGCTGAGAAAGGCTTGCCCCATTTTTCGGGATCGGCGCCCAGTTTCTCGAAGTACTCCTGCAGGGTCAGCCTTGCCTTTTTATAATTCCCTCCCATGGCAACAAGCCTGGCCAGCGATTCCACGATGGCATAAACCGCTCCGTGGAACGGGCTCCATTTCGATATATCAGGATTGTATCCATAGGTCATTATGGTACCGGTAGTGGTGTTCCCGTTTTCCACGGGCAGTTTGGCGATCATCCCCTCGGCAGGCGTAAGCTGGTGTTTGCCGCCGAAAGGCATCTGGACCGTCCCGCCCCCGATGGTACTGTCGAACCGCTCCACGAGACCTTTCTGGCTGCAGACATTCAGCCTCTGAAGGTTTCTTTTCCATGCTTCAAGGGGCTTATCACGCAGTTCTTCTATTTCCGCGGGAAGCTTCCCAAGGACGCTTCCTGATATATCCGCTCCCCTGACTTTAACTGATATGTTCTGTCTTACTCCGTTGGTGTCAAGAAAATCGCGGCTCAGGTCAACGATGGTCTTTCCCCGCCAGCTCATCTTCAGGCGGCCCGTATCGTTTACCACGGCCACCATCGTAGCCTCAAGGTTCTCTTTCCTGGCCTCTTCTATGAACCTGTTGACGTTCTCAGGGGAGACCACAACGGCCATTCTTTCCTGGGATTCAGATATAGCCAGCTCGGTTCCGTCAAGGCCCTCGTATTTTTTTGGTATGGCGTCAAGATTGATGTCAAGTCCGTCAGCCAGTTCCCCGATGGCCACCGACACTCCGCCTGCGCCAAAGTCGTTGCATTTCTTTATCATTCTTGCAACGGCAGGCTTCCTGAACAGGCGCTGGATCTTTCTCTCGGTGGGCGGATTTCCCTTCTGCACCTCGGCTCCGCATTTATAGAGAGACTCCTCGGTGTGCTCCTTTGAAGATCCGGTGGCGCCTCCGCAGCCGTCGCGCCCGGTACGCCCACCCAGCAGGATCACGATATCCCCGGGCTCGGGAGTCTTCCTTATCACGCTGCTTCGGGGAGCCGCTCCCACTACAGCGCCTATTTCCATCCTCTTGGCCACATAGTCATCATGGTAGATCTCGGCTACCATGCCAGTGGCAAGACCGATCTGATTGCCATACGAACTGTATCCGTGAGCAGCCCTGGTAGTTATCACCCTCTGCGGCAGTTTTCCGGGAAGGGTCTCTGAAAGGGGCGTCCTTGGATCGCCGGAACCGGTAACACGCATGGCCTGGTATACGTAGGAGCGCCCGGAAAGGGGATCCCTTATGGCTCCTCCAAGGCATGTGGCCGCACCGCCGAAAGGTTCAATTTCAGTGGGATGGTTGTGGGTCTCATTCTTGAACATGACCAGCCACTCTTCGGCCCTGCCGTCTATTATGGCATTGACGACTATGCTGCAGGCATTGATTTCTTCCGATTCGTCAAGGTTATCGAGATCGCCGGTGGACTTAAGATATTTCATGGCCAGCGTGGCGATGTCCATAAGGCATATATCCTTACTTTTATCCGCATAGATCTTTTTTCTTACATCAAGATATTTTCCGTAGACATCCCTGATCCTGGCCGAAACAGGATCGTCTCCGAAATCGACATCTTCTATCCTTGTCAGGAACGTGGTATGGCGGCAATGGTCCGACCAGTACGTGTCGATCATGCGAAGCTCGGTAACGGTGGGGTCCCGCTTCTCGACATCCCTGAAATACTCCTGGCAGAAGAGCAGATCATCCAGGGACATGGCGAAGGACATCTCGCCATGGAGGCTCTTTACCTGGTCAGGCTGCATTTCTGTGAAGCCTTCAACCTTTTTCACATCTTCCGGAACCGGGTATTCCTCTTTCAGCGTTTTAGGCTTGTCCAGAGACGCAAACCTGGTTTCGACGGGATTTATCACAAGGTTTTTGATCTTTTCGTATTCCTCGTCCGAAATATCCCCTGAAAGGATGATGATCTTTGCCACCCTTATATCCGGCCTTTCGCCGTGGATGATCATCTGTATGCACTGGGCTGCCGAATCGGCCCTTTGGTCATACTGGCCTGGCAGGTATTCAACGGCAATAATCCTGTCGTTTTCGGGTATGATAAGATTCTCTTCGTAAACTATATCAACCGGGGGTTCTGAGAAGACCATGATTTTTGCTTTTTCATAATCACTGTCGGTGATCCCTTCCACGTCATAGCGCTGCAGGATCCTTACCTTTTCCAGCCCCTTGATGCCAAGGTTCTCCCTGATATCCTGACAAAGGCCGGCCGCTTCGATGTCAAAGCCCGGCTTTTTCTCGACGAAAATTCTTCTTACAGCCATTTTCAGTCCATCCTTCATTCAGAACTGCTTGCGTATATCTGCCCGTATCATGCAAAAAGCGGCAGAGACATTTTAATTATAATTCATAACCTGGCCTAAAAAAAGTTTTTATCTGCCTAATAGACCGGGCGGCACGGCCAGGATGATTGTTGCTTTTACCCAAAGACATGAATGATCCCCCGGGTCGTCTGCAGCCTCATAAGCCTGCCATGACGATCCTTTATGAAATGCGATAAAGACATGGATTTTGATAAGTTAGCCGGAGTGAAGGGACATACGGCTGATCTGATGTTTTTATCCTGTTAAGCTAGTGACATTACTATTTCAAGGGTAAAGCGGCTGCTGTCGTATTTTACGACCATGTTGCCGCTGTATTTCCTGACAGTTCTTTCAATGCTCTGCATGCCAAGCCCATGAAGTCCCGAGGATTCCTTGGACGACTTGAAGAATTTCCCTTCCTTCTGAGGCGGCTTGTCGATGGTATTTGAGACTACGATCACAAGGTATGAATCCCGGTAATTCATTGACAGTTCTATGTCCCTGCTGATGTTCTTGTCCTCGATCCGTCTGCAGGCTTCGATGGCGTTATCCAGGGAATTGCCCAGTACCGCGCAGATATCGCTGTATGCGATATTGAGATCGGACGGCAGGTTAAGCACATGCCTGAAATTGATTCCTTCCTTTTGGGCAGCATTGGATTTGTCGTGCAAAAGTGCGTCTATTACAGGGTTCCCTGTATCTATGACTTTTTCGGTGTCTGATACGCTTATCAGGTTTTCTATGTACTTCCCCAGCTCGTCTCCTTTATCGTATTTATAAAGGTTATAGATGCAGTTGAGATGGTTTTTGAAATCATGGACCACCTCGGAAAGTATCTCCCTGTTTTCTGCGAGCTTTTTGTAATGACTGATCTGCATTTCCAGCTGGTTTTCTATCATCTGGTACTTGTATTCCTTGTCCAGGTGGCGCATGATTGATTCAAACAGCGCAAAAACAATGGCATTTATATACATCAGCCCAAGAAATGCGACCAGGATAATGGATATATCCTCGATCTTATATTTACGGGCGATTTCAAATATGATTATGGATACCATTATACTGATGACAGGGACTATCATAAGGAAAAAAGTATACAGTCTTCCCGCGTCCCTGATACTGGATTTCCTGTAGCTGCATATGATGCGGATAGCTGCCAGTGAAATGACATTTTTAATTATTACGCCGACAAACATCATAAAAGGATCAGAGCGAATGGTGGCTGCATCCAGGTCCGTGATCCAAATATGCATCATGGCTGTGATAAATTCAACCACAAGCAGAATGGCCAGCAGCAGAACACATGAAAAAAGCTTATGAACGAGCTTGTTATTGTACATGACAATTGAGAAAATTAACGTTATCAGAAAATAATTCAGCATCATCGCAACGGAATGCCTGGAAAACAGGATGCTGCCTGTAAACACTAAGGCTGAAGCTGTTAAAACAGCCAGAATCTTCCTGGTGAGAGAAATTTCCTTTTCAATAAGAAAACCATTTAAGAACGTTACCATGAGAATAACGTCAAAGAGAGATGTCGCTGCCTCGACCAAAAGCATGGGTAAGTCCTGTATCATATCGAGCACCTCGCAAGATAACTGGTAAAGCTGTCAAATACATGTTTATAGCGTCTTTCGCTTAACGGCAGAGCAATATTGTTCTTAAGCACAACATTGTTCTTGTTTATCCGCTGGATATACGCCATATTTACCAGGTATCCCTTATGTATTCTCACAAAATCATATTTTTTCAGTTTTTCCTCCGCTTCGGACAGGCTCGCATAGTAGGTATACTGCTCCATCGCAGTATAAATGTTAATCTTGCGAAGTACGCTTTCCAGGTAAATTATCCTGTCTACATCAATGTAAAGACTTCCGTACTCTTTTGTGTAAAAGGAGTATTTCCGTGTCCTTGTATTAATGATCTCCATCATGGCACGATTAAAGACGTACCCGAATTTTTCTTCCGAAACAGGCTTGATTATGAACCAAAACGGACGGTATTCAAAGCAGTTAAGTATGTAGTCGCCCAATGATGTGACGAAAATTATCATGGCCTTGCTGTCCAATAACCTTATTTCTTTCGCGGTTTCAAAACCGTTCAGTTCCTTCATCCTGATATCCAGGTATATCAGGTCATAGCATTTTCCCTGCCTGTAAGCTTCAAGCAGCTCTTCCCCCGAAGAATACTTGTCGATATTTACGTTACCTATTACATTTTCATTGGCAGAGAGGAATTTTCTGGCATAACCTGCCATAAGGTCAACATAGGCTTTTTCATCATCACAAAATGCGATCTGCATTATCTCCCCCGCGCCTAAAAATGATAAATTACCTTGCGATTCGACGATATTGCTTAAGCAATTACATTTTCCAATTTTATCATAACAGAACTGTTTATGCATTTTCAATGTCTCTCCCCGCAATATGGTAAAACAACAATAAGCCAAAGGCATATTCAATATATAAATCCCAACCCTGTTCATCACTGGGCTGGGATTTTCAAGGACAATTCAGTATGCTTCAAATCAATGCTTTAACATTCTTACCTTTTCGGGCATCTTGGGCTGATTGTAGAAATAAATGCAGCTTGTGAAGTTGCTCAGGAATGCAGCCGAGAATGCCAGAGCAGCAAGCACTTTAGCGATGAAATAACCAAAGCCCTTCATCAATATTCACTCCTTTCATTGAAAACTATACCTAATGCCAGCCCTATGGAAACGCTGAGCATAACCAGGGACAATACTATAGCTGCCATTATAAGCTGATAAACGAATATGCTTATAGAGTAAACAATAAGGACATACACAAGCGCAATTATCCTTGCAGCCATTCGGAACTTCCTGTATTCGTCGCCTTCGAAAGGTCTGTTCTTGTGCTCTACAGGTGCTATAGCATATATAAAAACAAAGCATGCCGCTGTCAGTATCATGGAAAACATACGCCTGTATTCCATGGGAAGGTAGTGGTACACAGCCATAGAAAACAGATACATGGTTACAGAACTAAATACGCAGCCGATCTGGGTCCTGGCGTGATAGCCTCCGCAATAGCTTCTTAACAGTGCAAATCCGAACAAATATACAAGTGTTTCGTAAAACAGCCCCAAAAATATGCCGAGAAAGAGGATAACAAAGAAATTCACAACAGTAGAGATCAGTGCCATGATGCCATAGATATAAATCTCCCTGTCATCCGGCATGATGATATTCTTTGCAAGAAGGTAATCCGTCAGCTTGCCTGAAATCCTCTGCATCATAACAATCCCTCAATATAATCATCAAGCTTTATACAACCGTTTTGCACGGTGATGCTCCAATATTACGATTGCAGATACCCGGCAGAGCCTGGAAAGTCGTCCGTATGATGAAGAACCTGATGCAAGCTAAGTTTGGCTTATACAACACAAGCTGTTATACCCGGGAAAAGTATTGCTGCGATACTTTTCCCGGATATAATGCCCGAAATCGCGCTCTGATAATAAACGAAGCAAACGGATATCATACACTTCCAGCGGGGGGAGCAGGAGTTATTTTTTTGTTTGCTTCCGTTTATCACTATGCCCGCCTAAGGTACAGATCTTTGGCCAGGTATCAGCGCGACAAGTTATCCGATATTGAATATACTACATAGAAAAATTTTTTGTTGCCAAATGTAATAAATGCGGTCGGAAATGTAATAAATGCGGAAAACGGCGAAAAATGCTGTCAAAATAAGTAATAATTAATATAATACAGCATAAAAAACAGGTGCCATATTCATGGCACCCGCGTGGTTTCCGTCATTAAATATTTGATTAATCAACCGTTATCTTCATCAAGGATCAATTCTACGGTCAAATACTCGCCATCGCTGGCCTTGCCGCGCTGAGGCATCCTGTACAGCTTGACCGTAACTTTATCCCCTGGTTTGAACTTATTTTTCTGCTCATTAAGTTCACCGAGGGATTTTACAACGACACCGTTGAATTCCGTAATTATGTCCCCGGCTTTTATACCAGCTTTGAAAGCAGCGCTGAGAGGTTCCACTTCAGTTACGAGGACTCCTACAGGAACATTGTATCTTGCGGCATACTCTTCGTTGAATCTCGTATCCACAGTAATGCCGATCTTCGGTCCTGCGGGAGCATTTCCGTTTTTGATCAGGCTTTCGGCTACTTCTTTAGCCTTGTTGGACGGGATGGCAAATCCAAGCCCTTCGTACATCGTGCCTCCTATTTTGGAGGTATTTACACCTATAACCTTGCCCTCCGAGTTCAAAAGGGCTCCTCCGCTGTTACCGGGATTAATGGCCGCATCTGTCTGAATCAGCCTTAAAATCGTGCCGTCGCTGAATTCGACCTTACGGTTGAGTCCGCTTATTATTCCCGATGTGACGGAACCCATAAATTCCAGACCTGCCGGGTTTCCGATGGCTATGGCCTTTTCCCCGACTTTCACCTGGTCCGAGTCGCCAAACTCGGCGGCCGGAAGTTCCGAGGCGTCGATTTTCAGCACTGCGATATCGGTATTGGGGTCTCTTCCAATGACTTTTGCCTCATAAGGATCATCCACCTGGTTCGGAAGTATGACCTCGATCTTCGCGTTCTGCGCAAGGGTATTGCCTGTCGACCTTGCCATTGCGTTTTCAATCACATGGTTGTTCGTTATGATGTACCCGTCGCTCCTGTAAATAATGCCGGATCCCTGTCCTTCACTCCGTGAGGAACCAAAGACCCAATCGCTGACATAATAAGTAACTTTAATCCCCACTATAGAAGGACCCACTTTTTCTGCCACCGCAGTCTCAGCCGACGTAGAGTTGTCAACTATTTCGATGCGCTTTATCCCGCCTTCACTGACCAGTGTGCCGCCTGCGCCTCCTGTACTGCCCGAGCTGCCTGAGCTGCCGGTATTGGTTCCTGTTATGCCCTTCGGCAGACCATAGGTGAAATAAGCTCCTACGATCCCTCCTGTCAGCAGGGAACTAATCAAAGCCACGACTATCATGGGGATGATCAGGCTCCTGAGCTTTCCCTTCGTTGGCTTTTTATAGCTTTCATTATAAAACCCCGCGGTTTTCAGATCATCATAGCGGTAATCATATCTATTTTCAGAGCCCTGATAATAACTGTTGCTGCTCTGGTAGTAACTGCCCGGATAAACCCATCTGTTTTCATGGTTGTTCTGGGTCAAATCATTCCTGTTGTTATCTTCCATAATACCTGCTCCTTTCTTTATATATTTTCTGTTCTTGCAGGTATCATTATAAACATGAATTTTGAAATAGATATGAATAAAGTGTTAATTCTTAGAACTGCTCCGGCACCGAAGCCCTGCGCAAAGTGAAAATAAAACGTGAGCCTTTTCCTTCTTCGCTTTCGGCCCTAATGGTCTCATTATGCGACACTATTATGTTCCTGGCGATGTAAAGGCCAAGGCCGACGCCGGAACGGTCCGTGCTCCTGGATTTGTCAGTTTTGTAGAACCTTTCGAAAATATTGGGAAGCTCTTCCTTCGGGATTCCGCTGCCCGTATCTTCGACCACGATTGTAGCCTTTTCCTTTTCCGTATATGTCCTGACGCGTATCTCGCCTTTGGGGGGCGTAAACTTGATAGCGTTATGGATAAGATTAATCAGTACCCTTTGTATGGAATCCATGTCGGCATGGACAAACAGCCTCTCGGTCTCAAAATCGGCCTTGAATTCAAGTTCCTTTTCGATCAGCATCTGCTGCAGGCTTATGACACAGCGCCGAACCAGTTCGTTGATATCAAAGTCGGTCATGCTGAGCAATACTTCTCCTGCCTGCATCCTGGCGAGATCAAGCAGGTCGTTGACCAGCTTCTGCATCCTGCGTACCTCGTCCCGCACTATGGCCAGGTAATATTCCTGTTTTTCGGGAGGGATTATACCATCAAGAATACCGTCGATATACCCTTTTATCGTGGTTATCGGTGTCCTTAATTCATGGCTCACGTTCCCGATGAAATCCCGTCTCATTCTCTCAAGGTTTTCGAGGGCTACGACCATATCGTTGAAACTGTCCGTGAGTTCGGCAATCTCGTCATTGCCCTTAATAATGATCCTCCCGGAATACTCTCCCGATGCCACCTTTCTTGCCGCAAGCTTGATCTGGTTGATGGGCCTTGTTATCCTCCTGCTTAAAAGTCCTGACATAATCAGGGAGATCAATCCTCCCAGAAGGCCCGAAATGATGAAAATGATTATTACAGTTGATTTCAGTTTATAGATATCGGGAATCCTGGAATGTATGAGTATGACCCCGTTGGCTTCTATATTATATGGCGGCACATCGCTTATGCTGAAATACTGCCTGTAAGATACCCAATCCACTCCGGTGCCGCTGAAAAGGCCATAAAAGTCTCCCACCTCGTATTCTTTCCCCAGGATCGAATACTGGCGTTCGTCCGGGAGCCTGGGCCAGCCTTCATCGGTTTTTTCCAGGTTATTGATGATATCATCAGGAATATCGGAGTAGAAAATAATGTCTCCGTCAGCATCCGTGACCCAGATAAGAACGTCGTTGTTTTCGGCAAGAGTTTCGATGAAACTGGCAAAAAAGTACGGGCTCTGCGGGACCGGGTTTTTCAGTAAAACATCCAGCGCCGATACTACCCTTTCCGATATTTCTTCCATCTGCTGCGCTTTCTGTTCGGTCACCATGTTATTCAGGCTGTAGTTCATGAATATGCCCGTCAGGACGAAACTGATAACCAGGACCGATATCACCAGCGCCAGGATCTTGCTGAACATTGTTTTTAGCATGATATACCGCTGCCCTACTTCACTTCGAATTTGTAGCCTACGCCCCAGACTGTCTTTATCTGCCAGTTATGTTCGATGGGTTCGAACTTCTCCCTCAGCCTCTTTATATGGACGTCCACTGTCCGGGTATCCCCGTAGAAGTCAAATCCCCAGACGTTTTCCAGCAGCTGTTCCCTCGTGAACACCTTGTTGGGGTTCGAGGCAAGGAAATATAGCAGTTCAAGCTCCTTGGGCGGCAGCTCTATATCCATTCCGTTCAGTTTAACAGAATAATTGGCTTTGCTGACCACGAGCCCTGGATATACAATCTGCTCGGGGGCCTCCTCCTGCCTGCCGGATCTTCTCAGCACCGCCCTGATGCGGGCAACCAGTTCCTTGGGCTCAAAGGGCTTCACCATGTAGTCATCGGCTCCCAGCTCCAGCCCCAGGACCTTGTTGAAAGTCTCATCCTTAGCCGAAAGCATGATGATCGGGATAGAGCTCAGTTTCCTGATTTCCCTGCACACTTCCCATCCGTCCATTCCCGGGAGCATTATATCAAGTATAACTATATCGGGAGCTTTTTCCTTGAACAGTTCCACTGCCTTTCTCCCGTCATGGCATACGGTTACCTGGAAATTCTCCTTCTCAAGGTAGATTCTTTCTATCTCGCATATATTCACATCATCGTCAACGACCAGGACATGTGCTCTTGCGCTCATTGAAACACCCATCCTTTATCATATATTCTGCATCGATACCGTCAACATGCTGTCAGGGAACGGTCCGTAAATCCTGCCCGGCCGGTATTTGCCGGACATTCCCGATAAATCAATTATTGCGTATAACATGCCAAAATTCAAGCTGACACGGATTAACATATATTGAACAATTCATGAACGATTTGAAAATAAAGCCTGAACAAACAGAAAGACGGTCCTTCCGTCTTCGCGGACGAAGGACCGTCTCCCTGTCTGCCTGTATCTTATCAGATTTAAATTACAGTTTCAGGATCGCGGTCATGATAAAGTTGGCGATGAACAGCACCGTAACTACATACATGATGGGATGCACTTCTTTGGGTTTGCCCTTCATGATCTTTGTGAGAACATAGAAGATAAATCCGACTGCGATACCGTTGGCTATACTGTAGGCGAACGGCATAACTACAGCAGTAAAGAATGCAGCCAGGGCTTCGTTGAAATCGTCCCATTTGATTTTGGCAAACGACTCCATCATCAGCACGCCTACTATAATCAATGCGGGAGCCGTGGCGGCTGACGGAACAATGCCCGCTACCGGAGCAAACACAAGGCATACGAGGAAGAGTATGGCCGTAACTACGCTTGTCAGGCCGGTCTTTCCGCCTGCCCCTATTCCTGCGGCGCTCTCGACGTAGGTAGTGGTATTGGATGTTCCAAGAAGCGCGCCGATCGATGTGGCGGTAGCGTCTGCAAACAGGGCTTTATCCATCTTGGATTTGAATCCCTTTCCGCTGAACAGCTCTGCCTCATCCTTGTCATCAAAAATTCCGCTCTTCCTTCCTGTACCGATGAACGTGCCGATGGTATCGAAGGTATCTGACAGGCTGAAGGCAAGGATTGTGGTTATAACTATCAGGAGCTTGCCGGGATCGCTGAACAGCCCGCCGAAATCCAGGGCCAGGAAGGTCTCTGAAATGTCGGATATCTTATATGGAGTTTCCAGGCTGAGGTTCGTAACGCCCATAGGGATACCGATCAGTGTGGTAGCAACTATTCCTATCAGGATCGAACCATTGACCTTGAGGATCATCAGCACAGCGGTGATAATAAGACCGATGAGCGCCAGCTGGGCTGCCGGGTCGGTGAAATTGACCATTGCAGGAACAACATTGGCTCCGTTGGCAATTACGGTTTCCGGGGTCCCTTCGGGCGGAATCAGTGTAAGGGGCGGCTCCGACGTAAACTTCAGGAACCCTGCGTTTTTAAAGCCGATGTAGGCTATGAACAACCCGATGCCGCCGCCGATGGCATACTGAAGAGACAGGGGAATAGCCTTGATAATAGCCTTCCTGATCTGGGTAGCTGTTATGACGATATTGATTATACCGCAGATAAATACCATGGCCAGGGCTTGCTGCCAGGTATAACCCAGCGCGAAGCATACGGTATAGGTAAAGAAAGCGTTCATTCCCATACCCGGCGCCTGGGCGTACGGGACATTGGCAAAAAGGCCCATGATCAGCGTTGCTATGGCTGCTGCAAGTATCGTCGCAACGTAGATGCCGCCTTTTGGCATTCCTGTCGCTCCAAGAATAATAGGATTGACAAAAATGATATACGCCATGGTGAAAAAAGTAGTCAGCCCGGCGATTGCTTCTGTCCTGACATTCGTTCCCTTTTCCCTGAGTTGGAACTGTTTTTCAAGAAATCCCATTTGTTTTCCCTCCTGCATACTTTACTGATCCTTATCCATTGCCTGCTGGCACGCGCAAATTCCCGCAATGAGCATTATAACCGTGTTCAGCCTACCGCTAAACACAATTTTTCCGAAGTATAATGTTCTGAAAGAACATGCAGCCTGACAGCATGGTAAAGTATAAGGAAAAAATAAGAAAAGAATTGAAAATCACAGAATAATTCTATCACACGAATAGACAGAATCAAGTTTTAAAAGACATAATTATAGATTTTTCTGCATAGAAATGCAAAACCTCAGTTGTAAAGCAAACCTACGACTTTTTCCAGTATGCTGCCCGGCAAAATCTTTTTCAGGAACAGGATCAACTTGTACTGGAAACCGACTGTCGTTCGAACAGGAGGGTTTTTCTTCATGACCATCCGGAAGATCACGCGGGCCACATCCTCCGGTGAAGCGCCGTTCTGCTCATCCTTCTCCATCCTTGCCAGAGATCTTCTGAACCTCTCATAATATGGCGAATCTTCGGTGGCATTTGCGGCTATTACCCTGTTACTGGTAAAGCCGGTCCTGGTATCTCCCGGCTCGACAATGCAGACTTTTATCCCGAAAGGCGCCGCTTCATACCGCAGGGCTTCCGCCAGACCCTCGACAGCGTACTTGCTGGAGCTGTAATGGGCCTGGTACGGGATTGAAATTACTCCGGCGACAGAGCTTACGGCGATTATTCTTCCCTCTCCCTGGCTCCTCATAACGGGCAGAACCGCTTTTATTACCCGAAGGGTACCAAAAAAATTAACATCGAACTGGACACGGGCTTCCTCCATGGACACGTCTTCGACAGAGCCGGCGATCCCGGAGCCCGCATTGCTGATCAGGATGTCAATGCGCCCTTCTTTTTCCAATATGAATTTTATCCCTTTATCGACCGACTCGTCGTCCGTCACATCCATAGGGATCATTCTTATGAACCCTCCGGAAAGGTTGTCCCTTGCCTTGATTTCATCGATATTTCCCGATACTTTCCTCGACGTGCCGTATACATGGAATCCTTTTTTCATCAGGTATTCCGCGGCAGCCGCGCCAATACCCGAAGACGCTCCCGTTATCAAAACAATTCTGCTGTTCATATTTTCACCGGCTTATTATATATTTATTTTTATATTATAACATGAAAAAGCCATCACCTGCATTGCCTTCATCAGACCGTGCCAAAGCTCTTAATCCAAGCGGCATGCCTTAAAGCGATTCCCTTTCCCGTGGCAGCAAAGAACCGACCCTGTATAAATTTTGCTGGATATTTGGAATTAATGTGATAAAATAATAGCGTATATTTTACTATGCTGGTATTATTATCAGGTCATAATGTTTTCACAGAAATTACTATTTCCTGAAAAGGGGCGATTTTTAATGGATCTATTCCAAAAATGCTATGAGTTCACGCAAGTGAAAGAAGCCATCGAAGCCGGCATCTATCCCTATTTCCACGCTCTCCAGACAGGCCAGGACACGGTCGTGACAATGGAAGGGCGCAGGACCATAATGATCGGATCCAACAACTATCTGGGCCTGACCTCTGATCCAAGGGTCAAGGAGGCGGCTATAAAGGCTGTAGAAAAGTACGGCTCCGGATGCAGCGGTTCCAGGTTTCTTAATGGTACTCTTGAACTGCACCTTGAGCTTGAAAGGCAGTTGGCCGAATTCCTCCATAAGGATGCATGCATAACGTTCAGCACGGGATTCCAGACCAATCTGGGTATCATATCCGCCATTGCCGGGCGCAATGACGTAATCCTCTGCGATAAAGAAAACCATGCCAGCATATATGATGCCTGCAGGTTAAGCTATGCAACGATGATACGCTATAAGCACAATGACATGGACGATCTTGAAAAGAACCTGAAGGAAGTGCCCGAATCCAAGGGGATACTTATCGTTACCGACGGTGTTTTCAGCATGGGCGGTGAAATCTGCAACCTGCCGAAAATAGTTGAACTGGCCAGGAAATACGGAGCGCGGATAATGGTCGACGACGCCCATGGACTCGGTGTGCTTGGCGAGCACGGGCGCGGCACCGCCGAATACTTCGGACTTGAGGATGAAGTCGACATCATCATGGGAACTTTCTCAAAATCCCTCGCGAGCCTTGGCGGTTACATGGCTGCCAGCGCGGAAGTCATAACTTATGTAAAGCATACTTCCCGTCCATTCATTTTCAGCGCATCCATACCCCCGGCTAATGCCGCTGCAGCCCTGTGCGCACTGAATATACTGAAAAGCGAACCTGAACGCGTTAAAAAACTCAAGGATATCTCGGACTACATGCGCAGCCTGCTGCTGAAAAAGAACATACCCATAAAAGTAACCGAAACGCCGATTATTCCGGTTATGACTTACGATGATACCAGGACGTTCATAATCTGCAAGGAGCTTTTGAATGAGGGCGTATACGTGAATCCGGTCATTTCACCCGCGGTACCCCAGGGATTCAGCATGATAAGGACCAGTTATACTGCGACCCATACCCGTGAGCTTATGGAAGAGGCTGCGGAGAAATTCGAAAAAGTATTTTCAAGGGTATAAAGGGAATAATAGATATAAGTGTATAAAAAACATAAAAGGCTGTTTCGTTCGAAACAGCCTTTTGGTTTTCATTATCAGACTTCTTTAAGCTCTTTCAGGCAATCAGGGCAGATGTTCTTGCCCTTGTAAACCTTGATATCCTTAGCGTTATCGCAGAAAATACAAGCAGGCTCATATTTTCTTAGAATAATGGTAGCTCCGTCAACATAAATTTCCAGAGCATCCTTCTCCGCTATATCAAGAGTCCTTCTGAGCTCGATAGGCAGCACAACTCTGCCAAGCTCGTCCACTTTTCTGACAATACCTGTTGATTTCATCAAACTCCCCCCAGTCTATGTGTAGTTGTTTCTGTACCAATAGAATAATACCATATAATTGCAGATTAGGTCAATAAAAATAAATCATTATATTTACGATTTTTACTAATTTTTACTCGATACATTAATAAAGTACCCGGCTTGCAATGTGGTTTGGGAGAATAATTTCCCTGCTTATCTATTATGTATTAAGTGTGAGCTTTTGCTGCAAGGGCTGCATCTTTATGTTGAATCTTATCTGGATAATCATGATATTCGCAGGGGTCGTGACGGGCATTCTGACAGGCAGGATAAAGGAAGTCTCGGATGCGATCCTTGAAAGCTGCGTCAATTCTGTGGAACTTGTCATAACCATGCTGGGAGCCATGTGCCTGTGGACCGGCATCATGGAGGTGGCTAAAAAAGGCGGGCTTGTGGACCTGCTGGCCCGGCTTCTGAAGGGTGTGTTCAGATACCTGTTTCCCGGTATCCCGAAAGACCATCCTGCCAATGGAGCCATTGCCATGAGCCTGAGCGCAGACCTGCTGGGGCTCGGGAACGCTGCCACCCCGCTGGGCATAGCAGCTATGAAGGAATTATCAAACATAAACAATAACTCCCCTGTCGCCAGCAATGCCATGGTCATGTTCGGAGTGGTGAACGCAGCCTGCATCCAGATCATCCCCACAACGGTCCTTGTCATACGCCAGCAGGCAGGGTCCGTGAACATAACATCCATCATGCCCTGCATATGGGTAGCGTCTTTTGCATCGTTATTTTCGGGGATAGTGCTTGCAAAGCTCATGGAGAAAAAGGCTTATGTCTGAAAGGCAGCGATAGGTATGGATTTTGTATCAAACCTGATGATACCGGCGGTCATTCTGCTCATCATCATCACAGCTTATTTCAAAGGCGTCCCTGTCTTTGACGTTTTTGTGGAAGGAGCGAAAGAAGGAGCAAAGACGTCTTTCAATATCCTGCCAGTCATGGTCGGGATCATAATGGCTGTTTCGGTGCTTAACGCATCCGGGCTCATAGACATCCTTACCGGGCTTATTGCCAGGCCGCTGAGTATGATCGGGATACCTTCCGAAACCATACCCGTGCTACTGATCAGGCCCTTTTCAGGAAGCGCTTCATTGGGTATATTCAGCGAGCTGATAAAAAAGTACGGTCCGGATTCATATGTTGGCAGGGTTCTGTCTACCATCATGGGCTCGACCGAAACCGTCCTGTATACCCTGGCCGTGTATTTCGGCGCTGCCAATGTGAAGAACACCCGCCATGCCGTCGCCGCTTCCCTGATTTCATCATATCTTGGAATGCTCGCCTCCATATATATCTGCAAGATCCTATAAAGTAATCAAATAAATTTGAAATTTATAATGCAGAGGCGTGCATCGCATGTCTGCTTTTCGGGGCTGTCCCACGTTTTTCACCTTATCCTCCCATGCGCAATATGATAGTAGTGCAGGCAAAAAGGGCACTTCATCACGATGCCGTTTCAAAAGAGGAGGCGGGGGCAGGCTTATGTCTGAAGATATTGTAAATGTTGTGGGAGTCGGTATGAAATACCAGTCCCCGAACGGTGAAATAAACGCCGTAGAAGATGTAACTTTTTCGGTTAAAAGAGGAGAATTTGTCAGCCTGGTGGGACCAAGCGGCTGCGGCAAATCCACTCTTCTTTCTATTATTTCGGGACTTCTTAAACCATCGCGGGGCAAGGTTTTAATTGATAACGAAGAAGTGGTGAAAACTTCTGACAAAGTAGGCTATATGCTCCAGAAGGACTACCTGTTCGACTGGCGTACCATATACCAGAACGTGATACTTGGCCTTGAGATAAGAAAGATGCTGACGCCTGAAAAAAAGGCTTATGTCCTTAATTTGCTGAAAACGTACGGATTGTATGACTTCAAAGACAAGTATCCCCGCCAGCTCTCAGGCGGGATGCGCCAGAGGGCCGCGCTGATACGCACCCTGGCGGCAGGTCCCGAAATACTGCTCCTGGACGAGGCTTTCTCGGCCCTTGATTACCAGACAAGGCTGGCTGTGACCGAGGATATCTACAGGATTATCAAGAACGAAAACAAAACCGCGATAATGGTTACCCATGATATTTCCGAGAGCATCAGCATGTCGGACAGGGTGATCGTGCTTTCAAAGCGCCCTGCCAGGGTCAACAGCATACATGAGATCAGGTTCGACTGCCCCGTCAGGACGCCTTTGAAATGCCGGGAAGACCCGAACTTCAGGAGGTATTTCAATACGATATGGAAGGAGCTGGAAGTACATGTCGAAGCTTGAACCAAACTTGTCACCAGAAAGGAGAGCATACCTGAAAAAAGTCAAGTTAGTAAATACCGCCACATGGGTCGTTCGCATATCAATCCTGGTCTTATTTTTTACTATCTGGGAAATAGCAGCGAACCTGAAACTTATTGATTCCTTTATCACGAGCCAGCCTTCACGGATGGTTAGGACACTGGTCAACCTGTATAACAGCGGTGATCTGTTCCGCCACATCGGCGTGACATGCCTTGAGACCGTGGCAGGGTTCATCATAGGCACCATCCTGGGCACACTGATCGCCGTTATGCTCTGGTGGTCGAAATTCGTTTCCCATGCCCTGGAACCTTACCTTGTCGTTTTGAACAGCCTTCCGAAGGTAGCTCTCGGCCCGATCTTCATTATCTGGATCGGGGCCGGACCGGCCGCAATTATAGTCATGGCGCTGGCGATATCGCTTATTGTTACCATCCTCGAGGTCCTGAACGGATTCCTCCGTACGGACGAGGATCAGATCAAGCTGGTCGAGACCTTTGGCGCGAACCGTCTGCAGGTATTCACCAAAGTCGTGTTCCCGTCGAACATACCCGCCATGATAAACGCGCTTAAAGTAAACGTCGGGCTGTCCTGGGTCGGCGTCATCACCGGCGAGTTCCTGGTATCCAAGGCGGGGCTCGGGTACCTGATAGTTTACGGCGGCCAGGTCTTCCAGCTTGACCTGGTGATGACCAGCGTAATCATACTTGCCATTGCCGCAGCACTGATGTACCAGGGGGTTGTCTGGCTTCAGAAAAGGCTTACGGGGGGACAGGCAACATAAGTCATAAATTTAAATTTTCAGGAGGGTGATTTCATGAAAAAAACGGGGATTATTATTCTTACTCTGCTGGTTTTCGTTGCGCTGACGTTCTCAGCCTGCGGAAAAGGAACCAAGGACAAGATTTCTCTGAATGAAGTTACACGGTCTGTATTCTATGCGCCGCAATACGTGGCTATAAACAAGGGATTCTTTGAGGAGGAAGGCATAACTCTTGAACTGACCACCGGGCAGGGCGCTGACAAGGTAATGACAGCCGTCATATCAGGACAGGCGGATATCGGTTTCTCGGGGCCTGAAGCCTGCATCTATGTTTACAATGAAGGAAAAGAGGATTATGCCGTCGTATTCGCCCAGCTGACAAAAAGAGACGGCTCGTTCCTGGTGGGAAGGCAGCCGGAACCCGACTTCAAATGGGAGAACCTGAAGGGCAAATACATAATCGGCGGCAGAAAAGGCGGAGTCCCCGAAATGACGCTGGAATATGTCCTTAAAAAGCACGGGCTCATTCCACACGTGGATCTGACGGTCGACACCAGTATCCAGTTCGCAGTCATGGCCGGGGCATTTACCGGAGGAACCGGAGATTATGTAGCCCTGTTCGAGCCCACAGCCACACTGCTTGAAAAGGAAGGCAAGGGATATGTGCTGGCATCCATAGGCCAGGAAAGCGGCGAGATACCCTATACCGCCTATTATGCCAAAAAGAGCTTCATAGAAAAGAATAAAGAACTGATACAGCGCTTCACCAACGCCATCTACAAGGGACAGAAATGGGTGGATTCCCACAGCCCGAGAGAAATAGCTGAGGCTATACAGGAATTCTTCCCGGATTCGGACCTCGATACTCTTGAGAATGTGGCTAAGCGTTACAAGGAAATTGATGCGTGGAACAAGGACCCGATTCTTAAGGAGCATTCACTGGAATTGCTTCAGGTTGTCATGGAGGAAGCAGGCGAACTTGATAAACGCGCACCTTACGACAAGATAGTGACCACCGAATTCGCCGAAAAAGCCATCGAAAAAATCAAATGAGTAACTGAGTAATGGGGACGGAGGTTTATACTCAAAATGAGTAACGGGGTCGGAGGTTCTTGCTCAAAATGAGTGAAAACCTCCGTCCCCAAAACTCATTTTTCAGGAGAACAGGGTGGCCCATTTGCGGAAGATCATGGTGAAAGCCATGCCGAAAGTGCATTTGAGCGAATCGTTGTCCGCTATTACATCTATGGATGCCAGTTTTTCTCCGTCCAGTTCTATGTTCACAATCCCCACCGTCTGGCCTTTCTTCACCGGGGCATCAATTATTTCAGGTATTTCGGGATTTTCAACTATCTTGTCCTTGCTTCCCTTTTTCACTACTACCACGGCATTGCTGGCATATTTTAGAGGTATCTCGGTGGTGACACCCTTCCTGACCCTGATAGCACCCGCGTCCATGCCTTCCTTATTGACATGGGCCGTTTCATAGTTGCTGAAGGCAAAATCCAGCAGTCTTGCTGATTCGGCGAACCTGTTTTCATTGCTGTCAGAACCCAAAACAACCGATATGAACTTGGAACCATCCCTTTCCGCCGATGCCGCCAGACAATAACCCGCTTTGTTCGTAAACCCGGTTTTAAGGCCGGTGGTGCCCCTGTAGCGCTTGACAAGCTTGTTGGTATTATCAAGATCGAACTTGCCGTCCCTGAAGGTATCATGCCATATGGTTGTATAGTGTATGATCTTAGGATGTTTGTTCAGAAGTTCCCTTGACATGATGGAGACATCCATGGCGCTGCTGTAATGGCCTTCGTCGGTCAGGCCGGTGCAGTCAAGAAATTTCGTGTTTTTCATGTTAAGTTCCCTGGCTTTTTCGTTCATCGCGGCCACAAAAGCCTCTTCGGTGCCGGAAATCATCTCGGCAAGAGCCACCGAGGCATCATTGGCCGAGTGGACCGCCACGGCTTTCAGCAGTTCCTCGACTGTAAACACTTCCCCTTCCTTGAGGTACACCTGGGAACCGCCCATCCTCGTTGCGTTGGCAGATACGGTGGTAGTGTCCGTTGGTTTTATTTTTCCCGAATCAATGGCTTCCATTACCAGCAGCATTGTCATTATCTTTGTTATGCTGGCTATGGGAAGGGGTTCGTTCTCGTTGAACGCGTACAGCACCGTTCCCGTCTCTGCCTCAACCAATATGGCGGCCTTGGCGTTTACCTGGAACTGGGGAGTAACCTTGGCCAGCGCGTCGTCAGAACCCTCTCCCAGGGTATTGGCTTCATCTGTATTTTCTCCTGTGGATTCCACGGTCATGACAGGTATATCCGAGACATAATCATCGGTATTGCCCGATACCATCGTTACTGGCAGAAAGCAGAAAATAAGGACCAGAGAAATAAAGAACCTGCATTTAGTTTTCATAGACATCACTCCACAGACCTATCCATAAAAACTATATGCAGGCTAATCCCGGTTATTCGGAGATTGTACCTTAATATAGCACGATGCAATGCGCCGGTACATTTATTACTCAATAATATCGATTATAAGCGGCGTCTTTTCCGGCGGCGTATCGCTGATTATCACGGCTTCGTCAAGCATCCTGACCGAGTCTTCGAAAAGATGCTCCGAACCCGCGTAAAGCTTCATAATGGGCTCGCCTGCCTCAACCCTGTCCCCGGGTTTCTTGATAAGGACTATTCCGGCGGCGGGATCGATGGTGTCTTCCTTTGTCGCCCTGCCTGCGCCCAGGAGCATCGACGCCGTGCCCAGCTTGTCGGATATTATCGACATCAGGTATCCGCCCGAAGCCGCCTTATATTCTCTTGCGTACCTGGCCTGCGGCAGGAGACCGGGATCATCGATCACCTTATCCAGGCCCTTCTGGGCTCTTATCATCTGCCTCAGTTTCTCCAGGGCGCTGCCGTCACTTATGGCATTTTTGGCCATTGAAACACATTTCTCGAAGCTGCCCTTGCCGGCAAGTTCCAGCATCTTCCCCGCCAGGGTAATGCATACTTCGGTTATGTCGTCGGGACCTTTCCCGGAAAGGACATCAATGGCTTCCTTCACTTCGAGGGCATTGCCTACGGCATTGCCAAGGGGTCTGTCCATATCGGTTATCACGGCAACGGTTTTTTTGCCTGCCCCGTTTCCTATGCCGACCATTGTGCGGGCAAGGGCTTTAGCTTCATCAAGGGTTTTCATGAAAGCCCCGCTTCCCACCTTCACATCCAGGACGATGGCATCAGCCCCGGCAGCAAGCTTTTTGCTCATGATGCTGGCCGAGATCAGTGGTATGCTTTCAATGGTCCCGGTAACGTCCCTCAGGGCATAGAGCTTCTTGTCCGCGGGGGCAAGGTTGCCTGTCTGGCCTGCGACAGCCAGCCCAATATTTTTAACAGTATTTATAAACTCCTCCTCGGATATTTCGGTGCAGAACCCGGGAATGGACTCCAGCTTGTCTATGGTGCCTCCCGTATGGCCCAGGCCCCTTCCGCTCATCTTTGCGACCGGCACCCCGAAAGAAGCCACAATAGGCGCGAGGATCAGGGTGGTCTTGTCTCCCACCCCGCCCGTGCTGTGCTTGTCTACCTTTACTGACGGTATGCCCGACAAATCGACGATATCCCCCGAATGGGCCATGGCCAGGGTCAGGTTCAATGTCTCTTCATCGTCCATACCCCGGAAGCAGATTGCCATGAGCAGTGCGCTTGCCTGGTAATCGGGGATGGAGCCGTCCACTACCCCTTTTACAAAAAAATCTATCTCCTCTTTTGAAAGCTTGCCGCCATCACGCTTTTTCAGGATGATATCCACCATTCTCATAAGAATTCACCCCTTATTTTACTGTTTATACCTGTCATGCCGCCCGCCATATTATCATCTTATAAACCCTGTCGGGTTCCTTCACTTCAATCAGGATGACCAGGGAACATAAAATGTCACTGCCTGAGCGTGCGTCGGAATCAACAATCCCTTTAAATGGGCGTATATTCCCCCGATAACATATTTATTCAAGTATATCCTTCAGGAAGCTTTTTCCCTCGATTTCCGCCCTGACTCCGAGATGCTCGGCAACCGTGGCGGCGATATCCGAAAAGCTCTCCCTGGTATGGAGGTTCACGCCCTTTCTCACCGGCTTGCCGTAAATCAAAAGCGGCGTGTATTCCCTCGAATGGTCCGTGCTCTCGGTGGAGGGATCACAGCCATGGTCGGCCGTAATGAACAGGATATCACCGTCTTTCATGGCGCCGGTGATTTCAGGCAGCCGCTGATCAAAGTCTTCTATGGCCCGGGCATAACCCTCGATATTGTTCCTGTGCCCGTACAGCATGTCGAAGTCCACGAGATTAGTGAACAGTATGCCTGAAAAATCGTCCCTTATCCAGTCGATAGTCTTGTCTACGCCGTCCATGTTCCCGTTGATATGCACGGCATGGGTTATCCCCGATCCGGCGAAAATATCCTCTATCTTGCCCACTGCCCTTACCTCGAAGCCCTGTTCCTTCGCAAAATCCAGGAGGGTCTTCTTTATGGGCTTGAGGGAAAAATCCTTTCTCCTCTCGGTCCTTTTGAAGCTGCCGGGCTCTCCGACAAAGGGACGGGCAATAACCCTGCCCACGGCATGTTCCCCTGTCAGTATGGCTCTTGCCTTTTCGCACATATCGTAAAGCTCATCGATGGGGATTATCTCTTCGTGGGCAGCTATCTGGAACACGCTGTCGGCGGAAGTATAAACAATGGGGTAACCAGTTTCCATGTGTTCTTTTCCAAGCTGCTCAATTATCGCCGTTCCCGATGCGGGGAAGTTGCCCAGGCTCTTGCGTCCTATTGCCTTCTCAAAGGCATCGATGATCTCCCTGGGGAACCCGTTGGGGTAAGTGGGAAAAGCCTTGTCCAGGACCAGTCCGGCTATTTCCCAATGGCCGGTGGTAGTGTCTTTTCCCTTTGATCTTTCGGTCATCCTTGCGAAGGCCCCAGTGGGATCGTCGACTTTCTTTATATAGTCAATACCGTCTATCAGCCCAAGGCCCATGCCTGCCATGTTCTCCAGCCTGTACCAGGGTTTGTCTTTCATCGCGCGGGTTATGTTTCCGAGGGTATTGCTGCCTTCATCGCCATAATTGGCCGCGTCAGGCATCTCCCCGATGCCAAGGCTGTCCAGTACAATTATAATTGCTCTTTTCATATTTATGTCACCATCCTTCCGGACACTCGGGGTAAGGCTTGGATTATTCACTTTTCCCTTTATGATCGCTTTCCGGAAATAAAAGTGAATATTTCAAGCCTGACCCCATATCGTTCTTATTATATATTATCACTCTGGACCGTGAATAAACAAATATACGGTACCGGACATTATTTTAAAGAACCCTTACTTGTTCCGTCTGTCAATGTTATGCTAAGCTTTATTAAAGGGCGGTGAAAAATTGATTTGCGTCATTCTGGCTTTAATTTGCTTCTTCCTTTACATGATGTTCGAGGCTTCGAACCTGAAGCGCGAATACCTTAAGTTTGGTCCGGGCCTTAATATCAGGGTCGCGCTTATTTCTGACATCCATATGGAACGGCTCATGGTTTCAGCCAAAAAGGCCGCAAAAGCCATTTTTGACAACAGAGCGGACCTGGTCGTAATCGCCGGCGACCTTGCCGAGAATGAAAAGCATTTCCATAATGTCAAAAAATGGATAAAAGAGGTGTCGTCAGGGCTTCCGGTATATATAGTGCCCGGCAACCATGATCATAGATGTTTCAGAAAGCACCCCGCCGCAAGGAATGTATTTTTCTCCGATATGAAGGGCATGGGCTTTGAAATACTGGTCAACAGGTCCGTAATCTTTGAAAAAGACGGTAAAAAAATAAATATTATCGGTATCGACGATTATAAAGAGGGAGCGCCGGATAAAACGCTGGCTTTTTCCCAAAGGGACAAAACTGCCGACTTCAGCCTTACCGTTTCCCATAATCCTGAAATCTCTTTATCCCTGGACCCAGGGGAAACAGACCTGTTATTATGCGGACACTTCCACGGCGGGCAGATATGGATGCCTTTCGGTCTCGAATACAGGATCTTCAGGAAGGAAAAGACCTGCAGGGCAGGGTACAGGAAAGGATATCATGACATAAACGGCATTCATGCCTATATAAGCAGGGGTATAGGCAATGTCGTGGTTCCGTTCCGTCTCGGTTCCAGACCTGAGATTACGTTTATCGACTTGTGACAGGGGGACCGTCTCCATGGCATAACTGTGCCAACGGAACCGTCCCCGTGGCACAACTGTGCCATCAGAACCGTCCCCGTGGCACAGTTGTTAATTCGTTGATGCTGTCGACCGTGTACTGGATTTCATCAGGAGTAGTGAAGTATCCCGGGCTGAGGCGGACCAGTCCCGTTTTGTATGTGCCTATGGCCTTGTGGGCCAGAGGCGCGCAATGGAAACCCGGCCTTGTTGCGATATGGTATTTCGAATCAAGAATATTGGAGACTTCCGAAGAGTCCATACCCTCTATCAGGAAGGCTATAATCCCGCTGTTTTCATAACCCTCGATTGTTGAATACAGCCTGATGCGCCTGTTTGCTGCAATGCCTTCATAGAGCCTCTCAATAAGGTTCTTTTTTTTCATGCAGATTGCATCCGTCCCGGTTTTCCTGATAAAATCCACGCCAGCGCAAAGGCCTGCTATTCCCGGCGTGTTCAATGTGCCGCTCTCGATCATGTCGGGCATGAAATCGGGCTGCATGGTCTCAATTGACCGGCTCCCGGTCCCTCCCTGGATAATCGGGTTCAGGGTGACATCCTCGCGGACATACAGCCCCCCGGTTCCCTGGGGACCCATCAGTCCCTTGTGACCGGGGAATGCCAGCATGGAGATATTCATGCCCTTAACGTCTATGGGCAGCACTCCCGCTCCCTGCGCTGCATCCAGGAGGTACAGCACACCTTTTTTCCTTGCGATCTCCCCTATTTCCGCATAGGGCAGGACAATCCCCGTCACATTTGATGAAAGGGTCGTGACTATCATCCTTGTATTGGTTCTTACGGCTTTTGAGAAAGAAGAAGCGTCTATTGCCCCGAACCGGTTTTTGGGCAATATTACCGTATAATCAATGATACCTCGTTTTTTGAGCTCATGCAGGGGCCTTAAGACGGAATTATGGTCCATCGCGGTGGTAATGACATGGTCGCCTTTTTTCAGGGTGCCGTGGATGGCTATGTTTAAGGCCATGGTGGCGTTCAGGGTAAACCCGATCCGAAGAGGGTTATCAACGTTGAACAGCTTTGCTATGCTCTCCCTGGCCTTCGTTACCACGTCCGCAGACTCCCTGGCCATTTCATGGGATGACCGTCCGGGATTCGCGCAGGATTTTCTCATAAAGGTGTCCATCCGGACATAAACTTCTTCCGGCTTGGGAAATGAAGTAGCTGCATTATCAAGATAGACCATCAAATCATCTCAAGGCTCTGGCTCATATTCTATGATATGCAGCCGGACAAGTTTAAGTGTTTCTGGCGGAAAGCCAGCCCATTTCGTTAAGCCTGGCGCGGACTTTCTTCATATCCAGGTAGAAATCCTCTCTTTTCCGGGTATCTCTTAGTACTGCCGCCGGATGGTATGTTGGCATTACCTGCATTCCGTTTTTAAGTTCGATCCATGTGCCGCGGATCTGGGTTATTTTGACATCGTCATCTATTATCGCCCTGGCTGCGGTGGAACCAAGGCAAACGATTATCGAAGGCTTAAGAGTTTTAACCTGGTATCTCAGCCATGGCAGGCATGCTTCCATTTCATCCCTGGTCGGGACCCGGTTCTGGGGAGGACGGCATTTTACGACATTGGCTATATAATAGCAATCTTCGCTGATCCCGAGCGCTTCGAGCAGAAGATCCAGCAGTTTTCCGGCCCTTCCCACAAAAGCTTCACCCTGGATATCCTCCTGCTCGCCCGGACCTTCGCCCACAAAAAGAAGGGGTACAGGTTTCGGGGTTCCTCTGCCTATTACGACATTCATCCTGCCTGTATGCAGGCCGCACTTTGTGCAGGCCATGCATTCCCTGACAAAATTGTTCCAGTTGTTCATTATGATCTCTCCGTCCAAATTCGGATGCCTTCGCCTTTAATTAATATAATACAACAAACTTTCCCGTCGAGGTATTCCCTTATTCTGCCGATATATATATTGACAGTTTCAGCTCCAGGGATGGAGTAAATATGCAAGGAGGCATGTCATATGAAGATCGTGGATTCTCGCGTCCAAATGGACGCCAGCTGGGCATCCGCAAAGCAGCAGCACACAAAAGAAACTGTTGAATTCTGGTCGAATAGACAGATTTTAAACACAAATGACAACATTCTCGTTGAAATTTCCGAGAAAGGAAAATCACTTCAGCAAAAAGCTGCAATTTCCGCAACCGAATCACCAAAGAATGAAAACGAAATCTCCCTGAGCGATGAAGACAAAGAAAAAGTCAGGCTCATTGAGGATTTCATTTATTTACTCACGGGAAAAAGGATAAAATTCAGGATTTTAAACACCGAAATGATGAAAAGAGAAGATCTGCGTGAGCTCGAGAAGATCAAAGGCCGTCTTGAGCAGGGGGTCGCCCTTGCAAGGCCCCAGGGCTGGGGACTTAAGTATGACAGGTACGAATACCAGCGTGAGTCGGAAAAAATGTCCTTCAGCTCAACGGGAAGCGTTACCACGGCCGACGGGCGGGTGATCAACTTCAACCTGAGCTTCAGTGTAAGCAGGGAATTCATCAGGGAAGAGATTATATCCATCCGTGCAGGCGACGCCTTAATCGACCCTCTTGTGATCAATTTCAAAAACTCCTCTGCCGCCCTCGGAGACAGGAATTATCGCTTCGACATCGACATGGACGGCGAACCGGATACTATCGCCTTTACCGGCTACGGTTCAGGCTTTCTGGCCCTGGATCTTAACGGCAACGGCATCATCGATGACGGGAGCGAACTTTTTGGCCCTCGAAGCGGAAACGGGTTTGAAGAGCTTGCTGCCTGGGACGAGGACAATAACGGCTGGATAGACGAGAATGACGAAATATTCAGCCGCCTCAGGATCTGGACTGTCGACGAAGCCGGCAACAAGACCCTTCTTGCCCTCGGGCAGGTTGGTGTTGGAGCTATCTACCTGGGTAACGTCCAATCGGAATTTGGTCTTAAAACACAGACCAACGAACAGTTGGGACAAATACGCAGGTCGGGGATCTTCCTTAAAGAGAACGGAGAGGTCGGAACCATCCAGCATGTTGACCTAATTGTATAGTATCTCAATGTGTCAGGAGGGAGATAAGACTCCCTCCTGCTTCATTTTACCCCCCTAATATCTTAAATTTACTGTCTGTTTTTGCAATTTATTTATAAACACTACATTTTTATCGCGCCTGTTGAAAGCCCTGAAACAAAGTATTTCTGCAGCAGCAGGTATATCACGATGACAGGAATCATCGCAAGACAGGTCATGGCGAACACATATCCCCAGTCGGTCCTGTTATGGGCCTGGAAAAATTGTGTTATCGCCACGGGCAGCGTTCTTTTCGCGTCGATTTTCAGAATTGTCTGCGACCATCCGAGTTCCTCAAAGGGATAAAGGAAATTGAAAACGCTGACGGCCGCCAGGGAGGGTGAAGCCATCGGGATGATTACCCTGAAGAAAACTGTCAGAATCGATCCTCCATCCATGTAAATAGCTTCGTCAAGTTCTTTTGGAATACCGTCTATATAGCCTTTTATCAGGAAAGTGGAAAATGGTATTGTCCAGGCGGTATAGAACAGGATCACTCCCCATAGTTTGTTTATAAGCTTGAATGCCACGGCGAGCTCAAATTGCGGGACCAGCATGGCCAGTCCGGGTATCAGCATTATCGTTATTATGGTTCCAAACAACAGGTTCCTTCCCGGGAACCTATGCCTTGAAATGCAATAGGCCAGCATTGACGACAGTAACGCGGATAAAAACGTCGACATAACTGCCACGATCAGCGTATTTTTCAGGTACATGAAAAAATTCTGCCTGACCAGGACATAAGCATAGTTCTCAAATGTTATCTCCGAAAGCTTCGGGAATATTTTCGGAGGATAGGTGAAAGTCTGGTTATTGGGCCTCAGCGATGATGTGACCATGTATATCATCGGAAACACCATAATTACCAGACCGGCTATAAGTATTATGTACCTGTAATTGAAACGGCCTGCGCTTTTCATAGTCTACCTCCACTGTTTTCAGGCTTTATGACCCTGAACAGGATGACAGCGATAACAGAGACAATAAGCGAGATAATGACGGACAGTGCGGCTGAATATCCCATTTTCCCTACGGTTCCAAAGGTCTGGAAATACATCCATGTAAGCACCACTTCCGTCTGGTGGGCAGGATTTCCGCCGGTAATCACATTTATAGGCGTGAACGTATTGAAAGCTCCTATAAAAAGCATGACAAGAGCGAACAGGATGGTGCCTTTTATGCATGGCAGCGTTACATAGAAAAATCTCTGGGCCGAGTTGGCGCCGTCGATGGATGCGGCTTCGAAAAGTTCCAGGGGTATCGCCTGCAGGGCCGCGAGAAATACGACCATGTTCCATCCTATACCTTTCCATATCCCAAGTATGGTAGTAGCGGTAAGAGCAGGCCATCGGGTACTCAGCCAGCCGACCGGCTTGTCACTGATATGCAGCACGTCCGTGATTATGTAATTCAGCAGCCCCTGGTTGCTGAATATATATCTGAAAAGCAACGCGACAACGACCCATGATGTTATGACAGGCAAATAGTACAGCAGTCTGAATGACAGGCTGAACTTTTTTATGCCGTATATCAGAAGGGCAGCGAGAAGTCCAAGGGCCATCTGCGCCGGTACTGTGATCAGGGCGTAATACAGGGTATTGACCAATGCTGTCCTGGCAATCGGATCGGTGAAAACATCAATGTAATTTTTCAGCCCGACAAACTCTGATGTCTGGGAAAATCCTATTTTCCAATTAAAGAAGCTCATGACCGTCATCTTTATTATGGGATAAAAAGTGAAAAGGCGAGCATTTTCTTGTTGTAAAAAAGTATTTTTGTGTTGGTGTTTGACGCGATCCCGTAGAATTTGTCACCCATCTTCGCCGTGCTGTTGGGTGCTTCCATGATCTGGGCCGCCACATCTTTGTAGTCGGGCAGCGAGCTCATCTCATAAAGTATGTCCAGGCTCTGGAACTGTGGAACAAAGCCTATATCGCCGCGCAGGACATCAGGAAGCTCACCGGTCGAAGCGCCGGTAAAAACATTGTTCCTCAGCGCGGACCATTCCAGGTACAGATGGTTGACTTTAATATCAGGGTTTTCCTTTTCAAACTCGGCGATAAGTTCGTTCAGCACGTCGATTTGACCCGCACCAGCATCATAATTGTGCCAGAATTCTATTTCAACCGGTTTTTTGCTGCTGTCTTTATTCTCATCTTTTTTCCCTGCAGTCTCAGTTGGCGGTTTGTCTGTTGCTGAAGGAAGCGAGCTTTGTCCGCCGCACCCTGCAATTGATAACAGGAGCGCAAGCAGAAGCAATGCTGCCAGGAATCTCGTCAAGATCTTCATTTTGTTATCCTCCTTTTTTTATTATTTCAAAATGATACGCCGGCAGTATCATATTGATTTTGGAGCAATAATCATAAATGTCCGAATTGTGTAACGCTTCGCCTGCAGTAATCTTTTCAGGCGCGTATGTTTTATCGCTTACAAGGCTGACAAATCGCAGTTCCTCTGAAAAGCCTTCGAAGCATGGAATGGTCAGTGTTTTTTCTTCGGCTGAATTGTTAAGGATGATATATGTGTTTTCACCGTCAATGCTTCTTGCAAAACCGTAGGTGTCTCCATTGCAATGAATGCTCCGGTATTCCCCGTATCGCAGCGGGCGGTCAGAATTTCTCAATGCCGTCATCTTCCTGCAGAACCCAAGAAGTTCCCGATTGATGTTTTCCCAGTCAAAAGCTCTCCTGCAGTCAGGATCATTGTCCCCTTCCGTTCCCGCTTCATCGCCGTAATAGATGGCCGGCATTCCCGGAAAAGTCATCTGGAATGCTATTGCCAGCCGCATCTTGTCAAGGTTTCCCCTGCAAAGGCTCAGGAATCTCGGGGTATCGTGGCTGCCCAAAAGGTTGTAAAGGACATGCAGCGAATCGGCGGTATAGGTATGCAGCATCCTGTTGATCAGGTGATCGAATTCATAGGCATCTATCTCGCCTGTTGCGAAGTAGTCAACAACTGCATCCCTGAACAGGTAATTCATGACCGAATCAACCTGGTCACCCCTGAGCATGTCGCTGCCGTTCTTCCATGTCTCAGCTACCAGGAGGGCATCTTCCTTCACGCTTTTTATAGCCTTCCTGAACTCCTGCCAGAAAGTAAAATCAACCTCATCGGCCACATCAAGCCGCCAGCCGTCTATGTCAGCCTGCCTGATCCAATATGTGCCCACCCCGATGAAGTACTTCCGTACATCCGGGTTGCTTAACCGCAATTTGGGCATCCATTTGTAGTAACCAACACACTCATAGTTCGGCGGATCGGTCCTGACGGGAAAGTTTTCAATATAAAACCAGTCCCTGTATTCTGATGCCTCGCCCTTTCGGATGACGTCCTGGAACGGGGGGAAGAAATATCCCGAATGATTGAACACACCGTCCAGTATGATCCTGATGTTCCTGTCATGGCATTCCTTCACCAGCGTCCTCAGATCATCCATATCCCCGAATGACGGATCTACCGAAAAGTAATCTTCAGTATCATACTTATGGTTGGAAGGCGCTTTGAATATTGGCGTCAGGTATATGACCCCGACGTTCAGGGAACTTATGTAATCCAGTTTTGATATTATGCCTTTCAGGTCACCGCCGAAAAAGTTCTCCCTGCTTGGCATACTGTTCCATGGAACAACTCCCGGAGGATCGTTTCTCCTATCCTTGTTGAAAAACCTGTCGGGAAAGATCTGATAGAGGACAGATCCTCTCGCCCATTCCGGCACGTTAAGCACATCCAGTTCATTGGTGTAAAGATATTCATAGAAGTGCCTGGGCTTTTCGGGGGATAGTCCGTCTCTTCCAAGGCACCAGGTCTTTCCGTCGCTGTCGCCAATTATAAAGTAGTATTTTATGTACCTGGCGGTTTCGTCGAATGAAAGCTCGCCCGAAAAGTATATCCAGTCATTGTCTCTTCCCGTGCAGACCAGATCCTTATGTTCCCTTACCGATTCATTGAACCTGTTCCAGTACACTATACTGCATGACCGGATGTTTTCCCTCGAGCATCTTATTCTGACCCGGAGTTTTCTCCTGTCGGCCGGATATATGTATTCCCTTGTGCTTTCATGTGTCGCGATAATCGGCATCATTCGCTGTTTTCCTTCCTGTAACAGATTTTGCTTACTTCCTTCTGCAAGTCGATTCCCTCATCTTGATGCAGGTGGATATCATGCTTTGCTGCTGCCTTGCTTCAGGGTTGTCAATGATCTTGAACAGGATATTTGCAGCCTGGACTCCCAGTTCAAAAACATCAATATCCACTGTCGTCAGGGTGGGCTCCACGAGATCGGCGATAGGCATGTTGTCGAAACTCAGTATCCCCACATCGTCCGGAATTTTCAGCCCGGCTTCATGTATGGCTTTCATGGCTCCGATGCAAAGGATATTGTCGCTGCAGATTACAGCGTCAGGCGGTTCAGGCAGGCTGAGAAGCTGCTTCATTGACTGGTAGCCTTCATATTTTGTGGCAAGTCCCTCGCAGACATATTCGGGCCTGTATGCCAGTCCGTTTTGCTCGAGCGCGGCTTTATATCCGCCAAGCCTTCTCCTGTTGAAGGTTTTCACCTGTTCGCCGCCGATATAGGCTACCCTGCCGTAACCCTGGGACAACATATGTTCCAGGGCCTGCATACCGCCCTGGTAGTTGTTTATATCCACCCAGTCAATGGGCTCCCTGATCCCCTCCGGCTCACCTATCGTGACAAAGGGAAATTTTATCTTTTTTAATTCTCTGACCAGCTGATTGCTCATTATGGATGAAGGCAGAATGACGCCCTGCGTCCTCTTGCCGTATATAAGCCATTTAAGAAGTTCGTTCTGCTTAAGGGTGCTTTCCAGGTTAGCTGTGATCATGCATAATCCCCTGCTGTAGACAACAGTCTCTATGCCATGCATGACTTCGTAGAAAAAGGGATTTCCGAATGATTTCACATCATTGATGTTGATAAGCAGAGCCACAGTAAAAGCCTGCTGGTTCGATAATCCGCGCGCCATGCTGTTCGGGACATAATTCAGCTCTTTCATTACCTTCAAAACTTTTTGTCTGGTTTCCTCGGAAATGGCGGGGCTGCCGTTTATAATGCGCGATACGGTCGATTTGGATACGCCTGCTGCTTTTGCGACATCGTTTATACTTGCCATGAATCCTATCCCCCTCGTTATTTTATGCAACCAGTTTCATACAATATATAAGAAATTTTAGTGAAATATATGATGCAGGCAGAAAGCTGTCTGTTGAGGGTCAAAACATTTATATGCCGTAATTTTGGGTATTTTAATCATATTCGAAATTTTCGCCCCGATTGTCGAATTAGTTTGGTTTCTTGCAGTTCAATAGTTGGATCTGCTTAATTTTATGCAACCGGTCCCATAAATTATTCTATTTTATCCTCATTCAAAAGTCAAGAGAAAATTAAAACGGAGCAGTCCGACCACTGCTCCGTTACTTTACATTGCACACCGGCTGAAAAATGAGTCATTGACTTAAGTCAGCTGAATTAATGCGGCGATATCCGGTTTCCGGGTCTAAATGGACCCGGTTCCCGAAAAGAAGTATGTCAAGGGGAGCTCCCATTTCAAGGAGTACCGTTATTCCTGTCTTATCTACAGATATTTTTATTATCCTCCCCCTGAAGGTTAGGCGGAACGAGTATTCTTCCCAGCATTCGGGAATAAACGGCGCAAGGTGCAGCTGGCCGTTCTTTATCCTCATGCCGCCGAAGCCATGGACAATGCTCATCCATGTGCCGGCCATCGAAGTAATATGAAGGCCGTCGTCGGTGTCATTGTTGTAATTGTCCAGGTCCAGCCTCGAGGTCCTCAGGTACAGCTCGTACGCTTTATCCTTTCTTCCGATCTCGGCTGCAAGGATCGAGTGTATGCAGGGCGACAGCGAGGATTCATGCACTGTCAGCGGCTCATAAAAATCGAAGTTTCTCTTTTTCTCTTCGAGGGTGTACTCATCGTTGAGGAACCATAATCCCTGGAGGACATCGGCCTGTTTGATATAGCAGGATCTCAGTATCCTGTCCCATGACCAGTTCTGGTTAAGGGGCAGATCCGAAGGATTCAGTTCCGATACCGGGACAATCTCCTTGTCAAGAAAACCGTCCTGCTGCAGGAATATTCCCCTTTCGCTATCCTCGGGAAGGTACATGTTCATGCTCACGTTCCTGAAGGTTTCAGCTTCCTCTTCGGTTACGCCAAGGCGCCTGACGGCTTCCTCGTAAAGCCTGCCGGCTTTTTCCCGCATCTCGGCAAGGGTATCAACGGTATACTGAAGGCTCCACTTCACCATACGGTTCGTGTACCAGTTGTTGTTGACATTGTTCTCATATTCATTGGGGCCTGTGACCCCGAGGATCATATATACTTTTTTCCTTGCATTGTATGTTGCCCTCGAAACCCAGTACCTCGAGGTCTCAACCAGGACGTCGATGCCCTTTTCATAAAGATATGACCTGTCGCCGGTATACTCGGTATAAACCCTGATGGCGTTGGTAATGGCACAATTCCTGTGGATTTCCTCAAAAGTGATCTCCCACTCGTTATGGCATTCTTCGCCGTTCATGGTCACCATGGGATACAGGGCCCCGCGGGTCCCCAGTTTTTTCGCGTTCTCTTTTGCTTTCTCAAGATGATTATACCGGTATTCAAGAAGGTTCCGGGCAATTTCCGGCTCCTTCGTGCCGAGGAAAAAGTACAGGCAATATGCCTCGGTATCCCAGTAGGTGCTCCCGCCGTATTTCTCGCCGGTAAACCCCTTGGGACCTATATTGAGCCTTGGGTCTTCACCCGAATAAGTGCAGTTCAGCTGGTATATGTTGAACCTGATGCCCTGCTGGGCTTTGACATCACCATTGATGGTTATGTCGCCCATGCTCCAGATGTTGTCCCATTTTTCCCTGTGGGCCTCAAAAAGCTTGATGTAGCCTGTCTTTTTGGCGGCCTCGGCCTTATCCCGTGCTATTGCGGCCAGTTTGTCCCTTTCATAATACCTGTCGCTGATCACCGAGATATATTTTATTAGGGTCATAGTCCCGTTCTTCCCGATTTTTGCCCTTATCCTGTTCCCTACGAATTCTCCGCCGTTTTCGCTCACCGCCGCGTTTTCAAGGACTTCAGCCCCGGAAAGTTCCCATGTGAAGGCTGCAGTGACGTTGAAATCAGTTTTGAGCGTCCTCGAGGTAATATAGGATACTAGTCCGTCAGAACCGCCGGTCACATGCTCCCAGAATTTTTCGTTGTAATTGGCATCTTCGTTTCTGACATCGCCGTTAAGGAAGGGTGTGAGGACCACCTCTGCCTCGCCCGAAAGGCTGGTGACCGAGTATTTTATTGCGGCGAGGTCTCCGTCGGCATAGCTTAAAAAACGCTCGGTATATATTTCATATTCCGACCCGTCCTTCCCGATGAAGGTAAAGCTTCTTCTCAGTATGCTTTCCTTCATGTTTAGTTCCCGCTTGTAGTTTTTGAAGCTGCATTTGGCCAGGTCCAGGTTCTCGCCGTTTATTGATACTTTTATTCCAATAAAATCGACTGCGTTAAGCACCTTTGCGAAGTACTCCGGGTATCCGACTTTCCACCACCCGACACGCGTTTTGTCAGGGTAATACACCCCGGCAATATAAGTGCCTTTCAGTGAATCCCCGGAGTAGTCTTCCTCATGGTTCCCCCTCAATCCCATCCTGCCGTTTCCGGAAGACATGATGCTTTCGAAAAACCGGTTTTCTTCCTTAGAAAAGCCATCCTGGATTATTTTCCAGTTATCCGGTATCAGTCTGCTCATCTTTTACCTCCGTCTCTGAAATCCCTTGGAATCAATATAATGGTTCGACTTCGACTATTTCTGCAGGAACTATATAATGGGCAGGCAGATCAGCAATGCCCTCGATCCTGCCAATAAGCAGTTTTGCAGCACAGAAGCCTAACTGGCTGGCATTTACGTCCACAGAAGTAAAGCTTTCGTTCTTGTACAGGCTTACAGGCATATTATTGAAGCCTGTCACGGCAACATCGGATACATTCATTTTCCTCATGGCCTTCAATACTCCCAGGGCTTGCATGTCATCGCTGGTAACAATGGCTGTCGGAAGTTCGGCGCCATTTTTGTGCGCTGATAAGATCTCTGACATGCATTTACTTCCGAACTCCTCGGAAAAGCTCCCTTCAAGGAAGGTAAGATTCCTGTCTATGGAATAGCCGTGCACTGTCATGGCCGCCTTGTACCCTTCGAATCTGTCCCTTGATACATTGTGGTCCCGGGGACCTCCGAGGAACGCAATCCTCTTGTGGCCTTTCATTATCAGGTGATTGGTAACCTGGTATGTCGCCTGGAAATTGTCATTGTCCACCCAAAGGACTCCCTCGGTATGATCAGGCCGTCCAATGACTGAAAAGGGAAAATTGCTTTTCATGAGGAAATCGATACATTTGTCATTCGTTCGCGAAGTGAACAGGATTATGCCGTCGACGCTCCCGCTGTTGACATAACGGACGGCAATGTCAAGGTCTCCGTCTTCGCTCTTATTATATGCGAACATGACGTTATAGCCTTGTTCCTGCGCATACTGGCTTATGCCTGTCATAGCCTGGATGAAAAAGGGATTCCTAACCAGGGTCTCAGCCTCAGTATTAAGAATAAGGCCTATGGTTTTCGACGACTGGTTTGCAAGGCTCCGGGCAATCGCGTTGGGATGGTAGCCGAGCTCTTCTATTACCTTTCTTACCCGCTCTTTTGTTTTCTCGCTTATTTTCGGGCTGTCGGAAATAACCCGCGATACAGTTGACGCTGAAACACCCGCCGCTCTTGCGACATCATTTATCGTGATCTTCATCTGGTCCGCCCATTCCCCCGTGATTCATATTATGCAAGCGATTGCATAAGTATTATATTTCTCCATGTTTTTGTTGTCAACATATCAGATCATTACATCATTGTCAACGCCTTGGAAATACAGACTTTCCGGTAATTCAGGTTCCGTCTCACAGGATTAATTCGCCGGACTCTTCCTGTTATACATTGACAAAAAACAGGGTGAATAATATACTGATTGTGCAATCGCTTGCTTAATTTGCGTTGCCCGCGTCTTCTTTTAACTCAAAAAATGAGCTTGTCCACGCATGACAGAATGCTTCATGCAACGGCAGGACACATATTGGGGTTCTTCAGTGTGTTCTTGCTATTAGGTTTGGCGATATCGACAGGCAATTTGATTGCATTTATGTTAAGGATTTGAACTTAGTATGGAATACTATTGATAAATAATTATGGAGGTAACCGAAATGGGCAGTCTGCCGAAAGTGGCTTATTTTTGCATGGAATATGCGATAGAATCCAGCGTTAAATTATATGCCGGGGGTCTTGGAATACTTGCCGGCGATTACATGAAGGAAGCGTGCGACAATAATTATCCGTTGATCGGGATAGGTATCAAATGGAAGCAGGGCTATGGAGAGCAACTTATCGACAAGGGATCAGACATGCCTTTCGATGCTTATATAAACAGGCATTATGATTTCCTGAAAGACACAGGCATAACCGTGACAGTTAAAATCAGGCAAAGGGACATCAGGGTCAAGGTCTGGAAGTATGAAGCCCATGGAGTCAATAACCTCTATCTCCTGGACACGGATATAGACGGCAATGACGGAGAAGCAAGATGGATTACGGGACAGCTTTACGGTTGGTTTGGCGAAGAAAGGGTAGCCCAGGAAATGGTCCTGGGCATAGGCGGCGTAAGGGCATTAAGAGCGCTTGGCTTTGAATCCGATGTTTATCACTTTAATGAAGGCCATGCCCTGTTTGCCGGATTTGAGCTCATGCGCGAGAAGATGGAAAAAGGACAGAGCTTCAAGGAAGCATGGGAAAACACACGAAAAGAAGTTGTATTCACTACCCATACGCCTGTCATCCAGGGCAATGAATCCCATCCCATTGAACGTCTCATATACATGGGAGCAAACCTCGGCATGAACAAGGGGCAGCTGAAAGCCCTCGGCGGTTCCCCCTTCAATATGACCGTAGGGGCTCTCAGGTTATCAAGAAAGTCCAATGCGGTTTCCGACCTTCATAAAGATACCGCCAACAGGATGTGGAGGAAAGTAAAGGGCAGAAGCGAGATAATCGGCATAACCAATGCCATCCACATCCCTACCTGGGTCGACAGCCGAATGCTGGAGCTGGCCAAAAACTATGACGACAGCGCCGCTGCCCGGGAAAAACTCTGGAACAGGCATCTTGAAAACAAGAACGAACTTATCGATTTTGTTGAAAAGAGAACAGGGGTCAGGCTCAAACCTGACGTACTGCTGATAGGATTTTCCCGCCGCGCCGCACCCTACAAGAGATCGAACCTTATCTTTACCGACAGGGACTTCATAGAGCCCCTGCTGAAGCCGGGCAAGCTTCAGATCGTTTTCTCCGGCAAGGCTCATCCGCTCGATGACACGGGGAAAAAGATCATATCGGATATCATCGAAATGACAAGGCTCTATCCCGGCAGTGTTGTCTTCCTTGAAAACTACGACATGGAGATAGGCCGCATGCTGACCCGCGGTTCCGATATCTGGCTCAACAACCCGAGGCGCCCCATGGAAGCGTCAGGAACTTCCGGCATGAAGGCAGCCATGAACGGCGTTCTCAATGTTTCAATCCTCGACGGATGGTGGCCCGAAGCATGCCGGCATGGCGTCAACGGCTGGCAGTTCGGCAACGGGAAACAGTTCAGAGACGAGAATAAATGCGATGCCCATGATTTCAGGGCACTTAAGAAGTGCCTGACCAATGAGGTCATCCCGACTTACTATCGGAACAGGGACAAGTGGATAGATATGATGGCGGCTTCCATCAATACTACAAGGGTCCCGTTCGGCATGAAAAGAATGCTTGACGAGTACTACACCAGGATGTACATTGATAACTGATGTTGCCATGGGGACGGTTCTGTTGGCAACACTGTGCCATCAGAACCGTCCCCGTGGCACACTTCAACATTTGGAGGAAAACATCTATGGCAATTAAAGCAGCGATTTTTGATCTTGACGGCGTAATCGTCGATACAGCGAAATATCATTACCTGGCCTGGAAGAGACTTGCCGGCGAACTTGGCTTTGAGTTCACAGAGAAGGACAATGAAAGGCTCAAGGGCGTATCCCGCATGCGTTCCCTTGAGATCCTGCTGGAAGCGGGCGGTCTTTCCGGAAAGTTCTCCGAGGAAGAAATGCTTGATATGGCTGCCAGGAAAAACGGATGGTATGTGGAACATATATCGCGGATGGATGAAAGCGAAATCCTCCCGGGCACTGTCGAATGCCTCAGGGGTTTCAGGAACCTTGGTATAAAAACCGTCCTTGGATCGGCAAGCAAAAACGCGATGCTGATCCTGAGCAATCTCAGGCTTGCTCCGTATTTTGACGCTATCATTGACGGAACAAAGGTATCAAAAGCCAAGCCTGATCCGGAAGTCTTTCTGCTGGGAGCGAAGGAGGCAGGCGTAAAACCTGGGGAATGCGTGGTTTTCGAAGACGCCCAGGCGGGTATCGAGGCTGCGAAAAGAGCAGGCATGAAGGCTGTCGCGATAGGAAATCCCGATGATTTGAGCGGGTATGACAGGATATACAGGGGACTTTTTGAGGTAAAGCCGGAAGAGATCATAAAAATATAAGGGAGCAAAATATGCTCCCATTTTTACTATTTATTGGCCTGTCCCCAATACTCAAAATGAGTAAAAGTATACGTCCCCTATACTCACATGGTGATGACCTGGTCACGGCCAGGACCGACGCCCACGTATTTTATCGGGATGCCGATAAGCTCCTCGATCCTCCTGAGGTATTTCTTGGCAGCAAAAGGAAGCATTTCATAGCGGTTGATCCTGGAGATGTCGCTGTCCTTCCAGCTTTCGAACTCCTCGTAAACCGGTTCGCAGCGCGCCAGTTCCTTAAGGTTGGACGGATAATAATCTATGACCTTGCCGTCCAGCTTGTAAGCCACGCATATTTTTATGCTGTCCAGCTTCCCTACCGTATCCAGGTGGTTCAGGCACAGGCCTGTAAGACCGTTCAGCCGTGCCGCGTACTTCACCATCACGGCGTCGAGCCAGCCGCAGCGGCGCGGGCGGCCCGTGGTGGTTCCGTATTCATGACCCAGTTCGCGGATAGAATCCCCGATCTCGTTTTTTATCTCGGTCACAAAGGGTCCTGATCCCACTCTTGAGGTATATGCCTTGAGGACCCCAAGGACATCGGTTATCATTTTCGGACCTACCCCGGCCCCGGTGCAGACACCGCCGGCTATGGGATTCGACGAAGTCACATAAGGATATGTTCCGAAATCCAGGTCCAGGAATGTAGCCTGGGCTCCTTCGAACAAAACGGTCTTTCCTTCTTCAAGGGCCCTGTGGATTATCGCGTTCACATCGGTCACGTAAGGCTTGAGTTTCTCTGCGTAGCCAAGGTATTCCTCTATGATCTTTTCGGCATCAAGGGGAGTTCCCCCGTAAACTTTCTCAATTATCGCGTTCTTGGTTTTTATATTCGCATATACTTTCTCTCTGAAAGCATCGGGATCGATCAGGTCCACCATGCGGATTCCGCTCCGCTCTGCCTTGTCGGCATATGCCGGGCCTATTCCGCGTCTTGTTGTTCCAAGGCCCTCGCTGCCCCTTGATTCTTCCTGGAGCGAATCCAACTCTATATGCCAGGGCATGATGACATGGGCCCTGTCGCTGATAAGGAGCCGGGCAAGCTCGTTCCCATGTTTCGAAAGATTGGCTATTTCATTTACAAGGACTGCGGGATCTATCACAACCCCGTTGGCTATTATGCAGGTTTTCCCTTTCCTAAGGATTCCCGAGGGAACAAGATGCAGTGCATACTTGATGCCATCATGCACGATGGTATGTCCCGCGTTGTTGCCTCCTGAATAACGTACCACATAATCGGCGTCGGCAGACAGGATATCTATATACTTGCCTTTTCCTTCGTCTCCCCACTGCGTCCCAACTACAACTACTGCTGCCATATACTTTTCCTCCGGTAAAACATAACATTTTTTGTCAATACGAATATTATATAAGTTTTACGGTCTCAATGCAAATAATACGTAAGCGTTCCCGCAAAAATAACAGAATGATTAAGGCTGCCTTTTCAGGGACAGCCTTATTTTATACAGTTATTATAACCATTTGGCAGGTCTGTCATTAATCAGTCCGGGTAACCGTCGGGGTGCTTCCTGTGCCACTCCCAGGCAGAGGACAGGATGGTCTCCAGATCGTCTTCTTCAGGCGACCAGCCAAGCTCTTTCCTGATCCTGTCCGACGATGCGACCAGCACTGCAGGATCGCCGGCCCTTCTTGGAGAGATGACGCTCTTTATTTCCCGTCCTGTGACCTTTCGGGCGCATTCGATGACTTCCTTCACCGAGAAGCCTTCACCATTGCCAAGGTTATATACTTTGCTGCCGTTTCCGGCCCTCAGGCTCTCAAGGGCCAGTATATGGGCTTTCGCCAGGTCGGAAACATGGATATAGTCCCTGATGCAGGTCCCGTCAGGGGTATCATAATCGTCCCCGAATATCTGGACGTATTCCCTCTTCCCGAGCGCCGCCTCCATAACGATCGGCACAAGGTGGGTTTCCGGCCTGTGATCTTCGCCGATCATGCCGCTTTTATGGGCTCCGGCCGCGTTGAAATACCTTAGGCATACCGATTTTATGCCATAGGCTTCGTCGCACCATCGCAGCATCCTTTCGATGGCAAGCTTGGTATCTCCGTAAGGATTCGTGGGCAGAGTCCTGTCGGTCTCCTGTATGGGTATCCTTTCAGGTTCTCCATAGGTGGCGGCGGTAGAAGAAAACACTATGTGCTTTACTCCGTATTCCACCATTTTCTCGAGCAGGCACTGGGTCCCGTACACGTTGTTGTCGTAATACTTAAGGGGAACCGTAACGCTTTCCCCAACGAGGGAATTTGCCGCAAAGTGAATCACCGCGCTGATATCGTTCCGGGAAAAGACCTCGTCCATGAACTCCCTGTCCCTGATATCGCCCTTGTAGAACTTGCCTCCAAGGATGGCTGATTTATGTCCTTTCTGCATGTTGTCGATTATTACTATCTCCTCATTCTTAGAAAGCAGTTCCAGGGCTACATGGCTTCCGATGTAGCCTGCGCCGCCTGTTACCAGTATGCTCATAATTCCACCTCTACTTCCCTTCCGCCGTCTCCTATCTCGGAGATGTAGAAGCTGGCGTCATAGCCTATCTTTTCCCTGTAAGCTTTCCCTACGGAGTCTATGAAATTGTCTATTTTACTGTTCTCCACCAGGCTGACCGTGCAGCCGCCGAAGCCGGCGCCGGTCATGCGGGAACCCAATACGCCCTCCTGCTTTCTTGCTTCTTCCACAAGGGTATCCAGCTCCGGTCCCGTAACTTCGTACAGGTCCCTGAGGGAGTTGTGGGACTGGTTCAAAAGCTCTCCGAACAGCTTCAGGTTACCTTCTTTCAATGCCTTTACCGAGTCGATGACTCTCTGGTTCTCGTAAATAACGTGCTCCACGCGCTTTCTTATTACGTCATCGGTCAGCAGATGCTTGTGAGCCTCATATTCGGCACGGGATATATCTGCGAGGCAGGTAGCCTCCGGGAAGGCTTTTTTCAGCATTTCAAGGCCCTGCTCGCATTGGGCTCTCCGTTCGTTGTACTTGCCCTCGCCGAGGCTCCGCTTTTTATTGGTATTGGATATGACGAGGGAATACCCGTCCAGCTTTACAGGTACCAGTTCATAGCTCAGGTCGCTGCATTTCAGGAAAATGGCATGGTCCTTTTTCCCCATTGCCGATGCGAACTGGTCCATGATGCCGCATTTTACTCCCACATAATTATGTTCAGCCCTTTGGGAGATCAGGGCCATTTCGATCATATCGATCTTTTTGGTTTTGCCGTAGGCTTCATCGCCCAGGCTGACCAGGGCGACGGCGGTGGCTATTTCTATCGCCGCTGACGAGGATAAGCCGCTTCCCAGCGGGACCTTGTCATCAAACATCAAATCACAGCCAATTACCCTATAACCTGACTTTATAAGCTCATCAGCCACGCCAAGCTGGTAATTTCCCCATCTTAGACCCTTATAATTCTGAAGCTTTTCCAGTTCGGCTTCCACCATTACCTCCAGGTCAGTGGCGATAAGCCTTATTTTATTGTCCTGCCTTGGTCTTGCCAATACGGTGGACGCGAGTGTGAGAGCCGCTGGGAAGACGTATCCGCCGTTATAGTCCGTATGCTCCCCTATAAGATTTACGCGTCCGGGCGCTTTGAATATACGGATTCCGTCTGCGCTGCCGCCAAAGTATCCGATGAAGTTCCTGATCAATGTCTCATGGCTCATGTTCATGCCTCCCTTTTCGCTTCCGGCCGGTTATCCTGGCCTGAAAGTCCTCGTTTATTTTTTATTGACAAACCTTTTATATGCTTCTCTCAATTCCTGCGCTTTCTCCTCAGGAGCGGTCGGATTGCAGTGGGCCCAGGCCCCGGTTTCGCTCGAAGCGTTGAATTTTATCTTTGCCTCGGAACGCATGGGCGGGAAAAATTCTATGTGGAAATGGTATATGTCGCTGAAATCGCCGGAATTGACAGGATCCTGGTGCATGCACATCATGTACGGAAAAGGTTTGTCGAACAGAGAATCCAGCATTCCGACCGTTTCCCTGATGGTTTTCGCCAGGTTGTCCTTCTCGCGGTCACTGAACTGGGCAAGGTTCTGCTTGTGGCTCCTTCCGATAATATATACGCCGTAGGGATACTCGGTAAAGAAGGGCAATACCACGGTAAAGTCCTCGTTTTCAAATATCACTCGCTTTTCGAAATTCCTCTCCTCCCGGAGCATGCGGCAGATCAGGCATTCCCCTGTCTTATGGTGGTGCTCCCTGCATGCGTCAAGCTCCAGTTCAATTTTCTTGGGGATGAAAGAATACCCGTAGATTTGCCCGTGGGGATGGGGCATCGTGACTCCCACGACTTCGCCGCGGTTTTCGAAGATAAATATGTATTTTATTTTTTCATCCCTGCGAAGATCCTCGAATCTTTCCACCCAGAGATCCACAAGTTTCCTGATATGGCTTTCAGTAAGCTCGGGGAGAGTTATGGTATGGTTCGGCGAATAAAGTATCACCTCGCACTTGCCGTAAGCGGGTGCTGTCCTGAAAAAGTCGTTGCCGACATCATCCGGTTCAGGCGGGTTCTGCATCAGCGCCGGGAAGTCATTATCATATTTCAGGACTTCATAATCCGGAACCCGCCCTGACGACGGACAGAACGGACACCAATCCTTCGGCATCTGGGGCCGGTCCTGCCGGTGGGATGCAATCATGACCCAGTCCTTGATAAGAGGATGCCATCTTAGCTCAGCCATTTGATATCATCCTTTCTTATATATTGGATGTGAGAACGGGTACCTGTCCCCTTTGCTCAAAATGAGTAAAAGTATACGTCCCCTATACTCACGTCCCCTATACTCATTATAGGATTGTGAGGTATGGGGGTAAATGTTACAATGTTAGTATAATATGTGTTATTGTTGACATATGGGGTAGTCGGGATGCTGGAGAAGTATTATATCTCAAAAAAAGATAATACGGATTTAAATGTTTACAGATGTGGTTTTGAAAAATGTTCTCCCGGTTACTTCTGGGGACCCGGCGTCCGGGACCATTACATAATCCACATCGTTTCGTCGGGGAAGGGAATCTATACGGTAAACGGGAAAACCTATGGTCTTGAAGCGGGGCATGGGTTCCTGATATGTCCCGGCCAGATAGTGTACTACAAGGCCGACGACAATAACCCATGGACATATTACTGGGTGGGGTTCCATGGTCTTAAGGCCGAACAGGTCCTGAAAAAGGCGGGTCTTTCAAAGGATAAACTCATTTTCAGCATGACTGAATCAGACAACCTCATTCCCAGTCTCAGCGACCTTATAAATGAAGCCCGTCATAATGTCTCGGACCTGATGCTGACCGGGCTGCTGTACCGGTTCCTGGCTTACCTGGTAAACCGGAGCGAAAATAAAACACAAGCGGGTGACAGAGTCATAGACACCACCCGCTATGTGTCAAAAGCTGTTGAATATATAGAGAAAAACTTTTCCGGAGAACTTACGGTCCAGTCGGTCGCCGACTACCTGAAAATAGACAGGAGCTACCTTTCAACCCTGTTCTCCAAGCACCTCGGGACCACGCCAAGGGACTTTATCATTAAGTACAGGATGGACAAAGCCTGCGAGCTTTTAAAGAATCCCCAGCTGAGCGTGAGCGATGTCGCAAGGTCTGTAGGTTATGAGGACCCGTTTCAGTTCTCCAAAACCTTTAAAAGCAGAACAGGCCAGTCTCCCCTGTACTTCAGGAAAAAGCTCTGATGTATCCGTGTTTTATTTGGTTTCCAATATGTACTGGTTCAGGATGGCTTCAAGCACTTCCTGGCGGCCCGAGGACAGCTGAGGTTCGCCGTGTTCGAGGGTATAAGCCTCAAGTTCCCTGAATCCGGCTTTTCCTTCAACTATGTCCTTGCCGATGCCAGTCTCATAACTCTTGTATCTTTCCTTGATAAACTTGTCGAATACTCCGTCCTCAACAAGCCTGTAAGCAACCTTCAGGCCTTTTGCGAAAGCATCCATGCCGGCAATATGTCCGTAGAACATGTCAACGGGTTCGAAGGATGCCCTGCGCACCTTGGCGTCAAAGTTAAGGCCGCCCTTGTCAAATCCGCCCATCTTCAGTACTTCATACATTGCAAGAGTTGTTTCGTAAATGTTGGTGGGGAACTGGTCCGTATCCCAGCCAAGGAGCAGATCGCCCTGGTTTGCGTCAATGCTGCCAAGCATGTTGTTAATGCGGGCTACTCTCAGATCGTGCTGGAACGTATGCTGGGCAAGGGTGGCGTGATTGGCCTCGATATTAAGCTTGAAATATGCGTCCAGGCCGTTTTGCTTCAGGAATCCGATAACTGTTGCCGCGTCAAAGTCATACTGGTGCTTTGTGGGTTCTTTCGGCTTCGGCTCAATAAGAAGCTGGCCGTCAAACCCGATTTCCTTTGCATAATCGGCAGCCATGGACAGGAATCTTGCCATATTGTCCAGCTCCAGCTTCATGTCGGTGTTCAGAAGGGTTTCATAACCTTCGCGTCCGCCCCAGAAAACATAGTTCTGTCCGCCCAGTTCCTTGGTAATTTCCATGGCCTTTTTCACCTGTGATGCCGCATATGCGAAAACTTCGGCATGGTTCGACGTAGCGGCTCCGTGGGTGAATCTCCTGTGGCTGAAAGCGTTGGTTGTGCCCCAGAGCAGTTTTACAGGGCTGTTCTTCATACGGTCCTTGATTCTCTCAACGACCAGGTCAAGCCGTTTGTTGGTCTCCCTCAACGTATCAGCCTCAGGGGCGATATCCCTGTCATGGAAGCAGAAGAAAGGCACGCCCAGTTTCTCGCAGAACTCAAAGCAGGCTTCCACTTTTGCATACGCGAGATCCATCGGGTCCTGTATATCGTCCCATGGTCTTAAGGCTGAGCCGCCCATTCCGAACATATCTCCGCCCCTTGCCTGGAACGTGTGCCAGTAAGCCACTGAGAAGCGAAGGTGTTCCTTCATTGTTTTTCCGCCGATTACTTCGTCGGGATTGTAATACTTGAAAGCCAGCGGATTGTCCGATCCCGGCCCTTCGTACGGGATTTTGCCTACCCCTTTGAAAAATTCAGACATAAATGATCCCTCCTGATAAAAATTATTAATTTAATGGCATTTAATAGCCAAAAAGCTTTCTGACCGGTATAATCGCGGCTCCCAGCGCAGAGGAGTTTTCGCCGAAACTCGATGCGAGTATTCTGCAGTTATGGGCAGGATACGTTAGGGCTGTCCTCGAAGCCTCATATCTTATAATCTCAAGCACCAGGTCCGAGAATTGCGTGAACTTCTTGCCGAGAACGATTTGCTGCGGGTTGAAAGCATTGATAAGATAGCCTATGACTTGTCCCAGGCTTACTGCGGCATCCTGGAAAATTCTCAGGCTGTGTATTTCTCCGTTTCTGGCGTTATTTATCATGTGACCGAATATATCTCCGTCATCCATGCCGGACATGGAATCCTCTGAAAACCCGGAAGATTCCCTGTATTTTGCAACCATTGCGTTGACTGAGGCTACCGCTTCAAGGCAGCCTTTTTTCCCGCACTTGCATCTGAGGGCGTTCCCGGGCACGGGAATATGTCCCACCTCTCCGGCGCTTCCCGTGGAACCTCTGTAAATCATGCCTCTCACAAAAATACCCGAACCTATGCCGGACTCGATGTTGATGCAAATAAAATCTTCCGTGCCTCTGCATATACCGAGCCAACTCTCGCAAATGGCCGAGCACATTGACTCGTTTTCTATATAAACGGTTGTGCTTAGCTTTTCTCTCAGTTTATCCTGTATGGACACGTCATTCCAGCCCATGTTTGGCGCGAGTATGATTTTTTTCGTATGTATGTCAATGAGACCCGGTATCGACAGTCCCACTCCAAGCACACACTCGGGCCTAATCTTAAGGTTCTGAATCATTGAAGAGTAAATATCGGAGATTCGGTCCACGGTTTCGTCAGGTCCCAATACGCTGTCGGTTTCATATTTCTTTTCGTAAATAACTTTTCCGGTTATATCGACTAGGATTGTATAGATGAACTTCACATCGACGTCAAATCCGAAGGAATAGTAGGAATCCGGCTTAATTTTCAGCATGGTAGGCTTCCTTCCGCCGGAAGATTTCCCTTCGCCGATTTCTTCAATATACCTGTCTTTCAGCAAAGACTTCACTATCGCGCTGATTGCCGTGGCGGACAGGCCGGTTTTCTCCGCCAGCTCGATCCGGGATATGCCTTCATTGGTCCTTATAAGCTCAAGCACAGTGGATTGGTTCATTTTTTTCAGGTACTGGTTGTTGCCTGTTTTCCTCACCTTTAGGATACCTCGTTCCGTCCGCCTGTTTCACCAGGGTTTTTAAATCAGCCTTTAGAAATTATTAAATTTAACCCTGTTCTCCGCCATCTTTTTAATCTTACTTTAATAAGTATAGCAAAAAATATGAACTGCGGCAATATCATTTCACATCGAACAGCCAAACCATTGATGAAATCTTAAGTCGCAATTACTCATCCCGATTGAATATTTTGTCGGAAAAGATCAGGGATATCAGTATGCGCTGTCGGATTGCCCTTCACCCCTGACAAGCACTGGAGTCGTGGAGAATCCAACGCCCAAGCGCTCGCAGCCAAGTTCGACGTAATACCTTGCAGTCTTTATATCACGGATTCCGCCAGAAGCCTTCACCTTAATGCGGCCTTTAGCAGCTTCAAGCATGGCTTTTACGGCTTCCTCGGTAGCTCCGCCGCTGTGGAATCCTGTTGAAGTCTTTACAAAATCTGCGCCTGCCTCGATACAGATCTCCGTGGCCTTTTTGATTTCCTCAACGTTCAATGTGCAGGTCTCAAATATAACTTTCAGGAGGACGCCGGAATTCTTCGTGATATCAGCCACTGCCCTGATATCCTTCAGAACCAGGTCCCACAAACCTGACCTTATATAGCCGAAATTGGCCACCATGTCTATTTCCTTTACACCCTTGGCAACATACCGGGATGCTTCGAAAGCCTTTACCTCTGTAGGAACTGTGCCGTGGGGAAAAGCGAGGACGCATGAAACGTCGGTCTGGCTTCCCTTGCAAAGATCCAGGGCCAGCTCAATATCGCAGGGTCTTACACAGACAGTGCGCACCGAGTATTCAATGCCTTCCATTATGGCCTTGACGACCTCATTCTGCTTCATTTCAGGTTTCAATACCGCATGATCTATATAACGGGCAATATTCATGGCTTGTCCTCCGTCATAAAAAATAAAAAGATATCTTCACTTTAGAGTATATCCCTTCATGCATTCCATTGTCAAATCGGTATACTCTCGGTTTTCCCGCGCTCAGACTACTATATCCCCCGTTTTCATGCTTACATACACCAGCCAGTAACCGCCCATGTCCCGTACCGGGCTCTCCGTTACCGGGACCCATCTGCAGGCGTTCTCAAAGGGTTTATTGTCCTTTTCATCCTTCGCAGGAACGCCGATGACATAATACCTGGACCCGTCATCGCCGTGATAGAGGCCTGCAAGGATATGCTTGAACTTGAACAGCCCTACCAGGATCTTCGGATTGGCGAACAGGGGAACGTTTATCCCGGCCATGTACATGATATTGCTCAGCTTGGCCAGGTCCGACACCCTGTACCAGGTATATCCTCTGCTGGGCCTTTTGAACGGCTGGTATAGCTCGAAGTTGTTGGTGAGAAGGCCCTCAAGCTTAACGAAGTCGCATTTGTCCGTGCCTTTGGACCGGCCCGATCTCGGCGGTGCGTGGTCCTCAACTGCCGGATGATCGCCCAGGAAACTGCCCGTGCTTTGCGTTCCGGGGACAGCACCGTCCATTGCCTGTGCCTGTACCTGTACAGGCTCGCCGGGCACGGCATACGGCTGCTCTGTTTTCTGCGTATCTTCCGGCTGTTCCCTTTGAGGTTCTTCGGCAGGCTGCATCAGGATTACCTGCCTGATGCTTTCATCCCATTTATGGTTTTTTTCGAAACTTGAGAACAGCGGGATCCATTTTTTGCTCTGGCTTTCGGCCGTAAGCGTGGCATACCTTATCGATTCCGGCCTGATGTTCAGGTTTCTGAGTGTTTCTGCGTCAATTTCGAGCCCGCTCTGCATGCCGCCGTATGATGCGCTGACTTCACCGGCCAGTACGGGCACCAGCTTGCCGTTCTTTGAGAAAATCAGGTAAAGCATATGCTTATATGGCCCCTGTTTAAGGCCTTTTACATGGATGGAGACCTGAATGCTGCCATCCCAGCAGTCGAGACGGATAAAGGCTTCAGGCGTGCCGCCGGCGCTGAATCCTCCGTCCAGTTCCTCCATAATTGCATATTTCCTCGCGAAACCTGCCTGCATAAAAACCTCCGTTCCGGCTTCCGGCATTAAAAGCTAAGGAAAGCGCTGCCAAATCAGCCAGGAAGCGTTTTTCTCAAGTAATTATACGCACTTTGTCGTGATGATATAACCAAGACATGTAGACAAGTTTGGAACGGAGCGATGCTTTATTCAGCCGTGCGGGACAATTCCTTCGTAAGGTTCAGGAAATCATGGATGGAAAGTTCTTCGGCACGGACATTCTCGCTTATGCCCAGCCTGGACAGTGCCTCCCTGAGCCTTTCCTTCCCGCCCTGCACGAAGGGCTGGCTGCCCAGTGAATTGAGCAGGGTCTTGCGTCTTTGCCCGAAAGAAGCCCTGACCACCTTGAAGAAAAATTCCTTGTCCACGTCAGCCGACCCGGCAAGGACGCGCTTTTTGAGCTTCACCACGGCCGAGTCCACATCGGGCTTCGGTATAAAGCAGTTCCTGGACACGGTAAAAGCCAGTTTCGGTTCGGAATAATACTTAACCGCCACCGTCAATGCGCCGTAATCCCTGGTTGACGGCTCGGCGGCCATCCTCTGGGCAACTTCCTTCTGAACCATCAGGACAAGGGTATCCCATGCCACATTGCCCTCCAGGAGCATCATTACAACCGGGGTGGTGATATAGTACGGGAGGTTGGATATGACTTTAAGCGGACCTGTCCAGCCTTTTGTCAGGCTTTCCAGGTCCACTTCCATAATGTCGCCGTTAATGATCTCCACATTCGGAAAAGAGGCAAGATTCTCTTCAAGGGCAGGTATCAGGTGCCTGTCGATTTCAACGGCGATGACTTTTCCTGCCCTGGCGGCGATCTCGGCCGTCATGGAGCCGATTCCCGGCCCTATCTCGACGACCAGGTCCGACGGGCATACCTCCCCTGCCGCCACTATTTTTTTAATGATATTTATGTCGGTAAGAAAATTTTGCCCCAGGGTCTTTGTAAGCCTGAGGCCATATTTTTTAAGAACTTCGTTTGTGTTGATCATGATTAATTACTTGCACGGGTTGTTGTTTTCCTTCCACCTGTTGTCGTTCTGCTCGTTTAGGATATAAACCACAACGTCTCTTACTCCCCATTTTCTTACTTCTTCATCCGTATCGAAATATAAGTCTACCTTTTTCCCTTTTATTGCGCTTCCTATGTCGGCGGCGATGGCGAACCCGTAATCAGGAGCCGACCCGGGGACCTCCACGTATACCTTGGTCCCAAGCGGGATAACCTTGGGGTCGACAGCTATGACTCCCTCTCTCGCCTTAATGCCGGTGTAAGTTATGCCGAACTGAGGATGATCCGGATGCTTGCCTGTATCCCGATAGGAGGATGTATAAGCCGTTGCCTTCATTTTTATAGCCTGCTTATATCGGACCAGATCTCCCCTCGAGGTCCTGAAGTTAGGCACGGTCCCGTACTCGATGATTTTATTCACAGGTTCCTTTACGATTTTTTCACTGAGAAAAACACGTGAAACCGGCCTGTTATCCTCATAAGTAAGTTTATAGTATTTCTCCCTTATGCCGTTCTCGCCCTCGACGATGACTTTTGTTTCTCCCTCGTTCATTACCTTGTTGGGCTGTTCGACAATGATAAATGGAATCTCGGACTGCTCCGACAATATTTCCTCGCTCACCCGCACAATGCGGATATTCATGCCTTCTGTTATCTTATCCTCAGCATCAACGCCTTCATACCGGTCCAGCGGGTTGAGCGTTATGCCGTTGTCGGCAACTACCTCCTCAACCGTGTCCTTGTAGGACCAGACTTCCTTAAGCTGCCCGTCGACAATAATATTTACCGGTACTGCCCTCTTTATGTTTATCACGTTGAGGGCATCGGCATCCAATGGGGTGTCCGGTGCCATACTGATATAGTCATCCGGCCTGATGGAAATGTCGAGCATTTCCATGACCTGGGCAACAGTATCTCCCATGGTTTTGACGACGATTGGCTTGCCGTTATCGATAACCTGGACGTCCTTGCTTACTTTATGATACGCCTTTATGCCTGCCGTAACGGCAATCACTGACATAACCAACAACACAGCCAATTGCTTAAGGGGAAGGGTTCGTTTGATGAAAGAAAGATAAAATCTGTTCATTCAAACTTCCTCTCCTTATATATATATAGATTGTCACGGCCCAGTCGGGCCAAGCTGTGCAGCCCTTCCCGGGCTGTTTTATCTCTCTGTGTATCCTAAACGCGCTTACAGCGGCACTTTCATTTTCCGGGGCGGAACGGTGTCCCAGGTTTCACGCAAGGCTTTTTTATTTTATATCACTCATTCTTTTTTTGTCAAGCGTTTCCAGTATATTTAGTAACTATAGATAATATTTCCCATTTATTAGATGACGTATTGTATTTCAGCTTAAACTCCATAATGTTGATTCCGTCGTCCATACCGGGTATATTGTCTTTAATTTCATCTATAATATATGCTTGTACCACGACCCGGGCATTGATATTATCGTAGTCGCCGTCTTCAATTATTTTAAACGGCTCATCGGCGGCATTTCCGGCATCCCCGGCAATAATTATGGAATCTATGGCCGATATCATGTTTATGTATGATGTCTTGTCGTATTTTCTGCCCGAGAATGTGAAGCCTTCGCCAAGATATCTGAAGGATTCCTCGTATTCCTTCCTGTTGATCGCTGAAAGCCAGTTATCTATGGTTTCTTTGACGCTGTCCCCCAAAAGAGTCTTGTATAGTTTAACAATTGCGGACAGTTGCGCAATTTTTTCTATGTTGTCATTTTCCCTCTGACGATACAGCTGCAGCTGGCCTTCAAGGGTGGTGACCCTGTCCTTGTACTCCTTGACTTCTTTTTCAAGTTTTGCAGTAGTCTGCTCAAGCTCCTCGACAGTGGCTGTAAGGATACGGTTCTGCCCCCTAAGCCAGTCCTGTTCGATTTTGTCCGTTTCCCTCTGTTTCTGCAGGTTTTCCTTGTCCCACAGCAGGTAGTTCAGCATGAGAAAAGTAAAGAGTACCAAAGCGGATATCATGATCACTACAAATTTCTTCATGGTTTACCCCCTGAACCATAATTCGATAATGGCTACGCCCGCCTTCAGCCATTCTGCAGCCTGAAAAGATTGATCGCGTTATTCGCTGTCGCTTCTTCTGCTATACTATAATCTATACCCTTTATTTCAGAAATTTTCTCCAAAACATGCCTGATAAGCCCTGACCAGTTTCTTTTTCCGCGATGGGGCTCCGGGGCCAGGTACGGACAGTCCGTTTCTGTAAGCAGCATGTCCAGCGGTGTATATTGAACCACCTCGATAGTTTTCCGGGCATTCTTAAATGTCACGGTCCCCCCGATTCCAATTCTGAACCCGAGGTTCAGCACTTCCCGTGCCATTTCCGCCGAGCCGGAAAAGCAATGGAACACGCCTCCCACTTCTTTGGCATTTTCGCTTTTTAAAATATCCAGGATATCCTTATGGGACTCACGGTTGTGGATTATGATGGGCAGCTTCAGTTCCCGTGCAAGGCCGATTTGTTTTGCAAGCCATTCACGCTGCAGATCCCTGGGAGAAAAATCGTAGTAATAGTCCAGGCCTATCTCACCAATGGCGACTACCTTGTTTTCCTTTGCCAACTCCCTCAGTGTGTCTATGGTGTCAGGTCCGCACCCTGACACGTCATGGGGATGCACGCCTGCTGCCGCATACATGAAAGGATATTTCCGGGCAAATTCGATGGATTTTTTTGAACTCTCAATATTGCTGCCCGCGTTGATTATATGTGTCACGCCTTGCCTGACACACTCATTCAGGACCTCTTCACGGTCCGGATCGAATCTTTCGTCGTCGTAATGGGCATGCGAGTCGATCAAAACGCAACCCTCCAATATACTCCTGCAGATGTCATATCATTTATGTCATCCTGTTTTCCTTTATGTCATCCTGACCGAAACTAAGCGGAGCGAAGGATCTCACCTTAATAAATGAGATCCTTCGCTCTGGATAACATTCATAGTCCTTCAGCTTACCTTGCTTCCGGTCGGAATTTCGCCGTCAACGGTCACCAGCACGAGCTTTCCTGACTCCTTGTCGGAAGCGGCAAGGATCATGCCCTGGCTTTCGATGCCCCTTATCTTTGCAGGTTTCAGGTTGGCGACGAGCACCAGCACCTTTCCTACCATCTCTTCGGGGGTATAGTACTGGGCTATGCCTGAAACAACCTGGCGTTCCTCGTTGCCGCACTGGAGCTTAAGTTTCAGAAGCTTGTCACTTTTCTCGACCTTCTCGCACGCAAGCACTTTTACTACTTTCAGGTCAACCTTTGAAAAGTCCTCTATGCCTATCAGGGCAACTCCTTCGGGTTTTTCATCTTTCCCCTGCGCCGGTTTGGCTTCCTGAGCGGCTGCGGCCGCTTTTGCCTTAGCTTCCATCTCAGCGAGGGCTTCCAGTTCCTTCTCCACGTCTATGCGCGGGAATATGATCTCGCCCGGCGTCACAGGCGCGGACTGCTTGTACACTCCCCATTGCCCGGCGCTTTCCCAGGTCCTGTCTTCCTCGCTGACAGCGAGCTGTTTCCAGATCTTCGGGGGAGTTTCAGGCATAAACGGCTGAAGCAGTATCGAGATTATGCGGATGCTCTCGGCAAGGTTATACATGATTTCCGCAAGGCGTGGCTTATTCTCTTCATTCTTTGCAAGGGCCCATGGCATGGTCTCGTCGATATACTTGTTGGTCCGTGAAATGGACTTCCATATTTCCGTAAGCGCAGCGCTGAACTGGAGCTTGTCGAGGTACTCCTCCGTTCTCCGCTTGGTGCTGGCCACGACGCTCCTGAGTTCCTGGTCGAACTCACCGCTTTCCCTTTCAGCGGGAATTATGCCGCCGAAATATTTGCTTATCATTGCCGTGGTACGGCTTACAAGATTGCCCAGGTCGTTCGCCAGGTCTGAGTTTATACGGTTTATCAGCGCTTCATTGGAGAACACTCCGTCGGCTCCGAAAGGCACTTCCCTGAGCAGGAAGTACCGGATGGCATCAAGTCCGTATTTGTCTATCAACACCACCGGATCGACGACATTCCCCTTGGACTTCGACATCTTGCCGCCTTCAAGGACCAGCCAGCCATGACCGAATACCTGCTTCGGCAGGGGCAGATCCAGCGCCATCAGCATGGCGGGCCAGATTATGGTATGGAATCTCACTATTTCCTTTCCTACGAGGTGGACATCGGCGGGCCAGTACTTCCTGAAGTTCTCGTCGTTGTCCGAAAGGTACCCGAGGGCGGTTATATAGTTGGACAGGGCGTCTATCCATACATAAATAACGTGTTTTTCGTCGAAGGGTACGGGAACGCCCCACTTGAAAGAGGTACGGGAAACGCAAAGATCCTCGAGCCCGGGACGCAGGAAATTGTTAAGCATCTCGTTTCGCCTTGAAGCCGGCTGTATGAACTCGGTGTTCTCCTCGAAAAGCTTTATCAGCCTGTCCTGGTACTTGGAAAGCCTGAAGAAATAGCTTTCCTCCCTTGTCTTTTCAACCGGCCTGCCGCAGTCGGGACATTTGCCGTCCACCAGCTGGGTCTCGGTCCAGAAAGACTCGCAGGGAGTGCAGTACCAGCCCTCGTACTCGCTCTTATATATATCTCCCTTGTCGTAAAGGATCTTGAATATTTTCTGAACGGTCTCCTCGTGCTCCTTGTCCGTGGTCCTTATGAACTTGTCGTTGGTTATTTTCATACGGCTCCACAGTTTCTTTATGCCGTCGACAATCTTGTCGACATATTCCTTGGGGGTAACGCCGTTTTCCGCGGCTACCCGCTGGATCTTCTGGCCATGTTCGTCGGTTCCGGTCAGGAACATTACATCGTATCCCTGCAGCCTTTTATACCTGGCCATGGCGTCCGCCGCCACGGTAGTGTACGAATGGCCTATATGGAGCTTTCCGCTCGGATAATATATTGGTGTTGTGATATAAAACGTTTTCTTTTCCATATTCCTCATCCTGCCTTTTGCCGAAACACGTTATTGCTTATTCTTGCAAATCAGTTTCTTACCAAACAGTATACCATTACGCGTTTATTTTGTAAAAACATCCTGGACGGTCAGTATGGCGGTGCAGTATATACCGTTGCCCTTTCCGAATTCCGTGAGCCCTTCCCCCGACGTTGCCGTTATCCCAACGCAGTTTTTGTCGATGCCGAGAGCTTCCGCGATGCTCTGACGCATTCGTTCCATATATGGGGCAAGCTTGGGCCTTTTGGCCTCTATTGAAACCGATACATGTATTATTTTCCTGTCTTTCATTGTTTCCAGCGCTTCTTTCAGGTATACCCGGCTGTCTTTTATCCCCTGCCTGAGGCATAGCTCATCTGCCCTATCCCCCAGGATGTTCACGCAGGATATCCCCGAAATGGCATTGGTTATGGCGTGGAAGACCACGTCGGCATCGCTGTTTCCGGCAAGCCCCGGACAGCCTTCGATCTCTACGCCTCCAAGGATCAGTTTCTTGTCGTCTCCAGGCTCCACGAACCTGTGGCTGTCCTGGCCAATGGCTGCTCTGAACAAGAGGATCGGCTCCTTTTAAAGTTTTAATAATAGTATAGAATATTATTTCCAAGAAATCTATCGTCTCCTCCGTCCCCGTTTGCGCAAAAATGTGTAATTAATCCCCGTCCCCAATAAAAAAAGTGGGCTTGCCGCTCCACTTTTATGCATGTTTTATGTTCTTGCGCTCAGCTTGTCTTGCGTCCTTCCATGCTTTCTTTCAGTCTGTATCCCAGGACCATCAGGCTGTCGCTCAGGTGTACATTTTCCACTATTACGTCGTCTCCCAGTCTCAGGTCGGTCGGGGAGAAGTTCCAGATACCCTTTATGCCCAGCTCGGTCACCTGTATGGCCACCTCGTTCACTTTACTGTTCGGGACTGTCAGCATGGCGATGTCCACATGGTGGGTCTTCACGAACTCGGGAAGCATATCCATATGCAGGACTTTTATATTGTTGATGACAGTGCCGACTTTATCCGGGCTTACATCGAATATTCCTACTATATCAAAGCCTCTCTTTGAAAAGTTTTCATAATTGGCCAGGGCGTTTCCCATGTTGCCCGCGCCTACTATAATACATGAAAATCTCCTGTCGGTGCCGAGGATCTTACTTATCTTATCATACAGGTATTCCACGTTATAGCCGTAGCCCTGCTGACCGAAACCGCCAAAACAGTTTAAATCCTGTCGTATCTGGGACGCGGTGATTTGCATCCTTTCGCTAAGTTCTTTCGATGAAATACGTTTGATATCCAACTTCATAAGATCGGAAAGGTAACGGAAATACCTGGGTAGCCTTCTTATGACCGCCATTGAGATTCTCTTTTCCTCAGCCATACTAATACCTTCCTTATCGTATATTCTTAAATTTTATTGTAGATAGATTATTTCAATTCTATCATAATTGTTATTTTTTTGTCAAAACAAAAACTGTTATCCAATCCTTAAAATCCTTAGATAGTCATCAATGGTCATCAGGTTACAGCCTTACACTGATCCCCTGGCTCTTCAGGTAATGCTTAAGTTCCGGTATTTTCATCTCTCCGAAATGGAAAAGCGACGCTGCAAGCACGGCATCGGCCTTTCCCTCCGTGATGGCATCCCTGAAATGTTCAAATGTGCCCGCCCCTCCGGAGGCGATCACAGGGATTCCTACAGCCTCTGAAACGGCCCTCGTAAGCTCTATATCGTAGCCAGCCCTGGTGCCGTCCCGGTCCATGCTGGTAAGCAGTATTTCCCCGGCTCCGAGCCGTTCGGCTTCGCAGGCCCATTCAACTGCGTCCCTGCCCGTATTGATCCGGCCGCCGTTTATGTATACGTCCCAGCCCGAGCCGTCTTCGCGCCTTTTAGCATCGATGGCCACCACGACGCACTGGGAGCCAAAGCGCATGGCTGCTTCGGTTATGAGTTCGGGCCTTTTCAGGGCTGCGGAGTTTACCCCTATTTTATCGGCACCGGCAAGAAGTATGCGGCGGAAATCCTCAACAGTTCGCACCCCGCCTCCGACCGTAAACGGGATAAATACTTGCTCGGCCACGCGGGAAACCACGTCGATCATGATGTCCCTGGATTCAGCGGAGGCCGTGATGTCCAGGAATACAAGCTCGTCGGCACCGGCCTTGTCGTATGCCGCAGCGCATTCCACCGGATCGCCCGCATCGATCAGGTTTACGAACTGCACTCCCTTAACAACCCTGCCGCCATGAACATCAAGGCAGGGGATCACTCGTTTAGTGAGCATGGCCTATACCTCATTTCGGCTATATCATTCTTGTGCTTTATATCCTGTATCTTACCTTATACCATGTACCCTGTATCTATATCTATATCATCTATATCTGTAGCCCACCCTTAGTGCTGGGCTACGAGTCTCATTCGATCTGCAGGGCCTGTTTCAGGTCGACGTCGCCGGTGTAAATGGCCTTGCCGACTATCACGCCGGCCACGCCTGTCTCCTTGAGCTTACGTATATCCTTCAGGGACGATACTCCGCCGGAAGCGATCACATCCATTTTGACCCTCTTCACCATTTCCTCCATGGCGAACAGGTTGGGTCCGGCCAGCATACCGTCGGTGTTTATGTCGGTATACACTATTGTCTTTACTCCGAGGGATTCCATCTTAGAGGCAAAATCAAGGGCCTTGTAGCCGCTGGTCTTTTCCCAGCCCTCTATGGCCACATACCCGTCCCTGGCGTCGATGCCGACGACTATCCTGTCGCCGTATTTTTTAACGGCTTCAGTCACAAACTCCGGGTCCCTGACGGCCGAAGTGCCGATTATCACGCGGGAAACACCAAAGCCCAGGACTTCGTCAATGTCGGCCATGGTCCTGATCCCGCCGCCTGTCTGTACCGGGATATCCACCGCCTGGACAATATTCCTGATTATCTCCCTGTTGCTGCCGTCGCCCCTGGCTCCGTCCAGGTCCACGACATGCAGGTATTTCGCTCCTGCGTTACGGAACTGGATAGCCATCTGAACAGGATCGTCGGAAAAGATTGTTATCTTGTCGTACTGGCCCTGTTTAAGCCTTACGCATTTGCCGTTTATGATATCAATTGCCGGGAATATAATCATCGACCATACACCACCTTAAGAAAATTTTTTATTATAGCCGTTCCTGCCAGGCCGCTCTTCTCGGGATGGAACTGAACCGCGAAGACTTTGTCCTTCGATATGGCCGCATCGAACGTAAGGCCATACTCGCACCGGGCAGAAACTATATCCCTGTCCTCGGACTCCACATAATATGAATGGACGAAATACAGGTATGCCTCGTCCTGCTGCGTAATTTCGCCCCGGCTGCCGGCCGTATCGGTTATTATATTAGTTGGCAGGTTTTCAAGAAGCGGGCATGGCTTCAGAAGCTTAAGACTGTTCCAGCCCATATGGGGTATTTTCAGCCCCGCTCCGTCGGGAAATCTCCTTACTCTGCCTTTAAAAATGCCCAAACCTTTTACATCGGGCAAACCTTCCTCATGCTCCTCGCTTTCTGAAAACAGCAGCTGGAAACCCAGGCAAATGCCCAAAAAAGGTTTACCCAACTCTATGCACTTTCTAACGACCCTGTCCATTCCCTTTTCCACGAGGCTTTCCATGCAGTCCGAAAAAGCCCCTACCCCGGGAAGGACAACGGCGTCGCTTTCCAGTATGGTCTTTTCGTCATCGGTGGCCATGCATATAGCCCCGGCTTTCTCGAACGCTTTTACAACGCTTCTAAGATTGCCCGCATCATAATCTATGACAGTTATCATACAATATACTTCTTTCCCGTGATCCGTTCGTATGCCTCGATATATTTTGCCCTGGTTTTTTCAATTACCTCCTGGGGCAGCCTCGGGGCAGGAGGACGTTTGTCCCAGCCGAGATTCTCCAGGTAATCCCTCAGGTATTGCTTGTCAAAGCTTTTCTGTGGCCTTCCGGGCTCATATTCGGAAAGTTCCCAGAACCTTGAAGAGTCGGGTGTGAACATTTCGTCGGCAACCACGAGTTCCCCGTCAAGAATGCCGAACTCAAACTTGGTATCCGCAAGTATTATTCCCTTGCCTATGGCATATTCACTTGCCTTTTTATACAGGGCGATGGATTTGTCCCTGAGCTGGTAAGCCAGGTCCGCCCCTATCTTCTCGACAACATATTCAAAGCTTACATTAATGTCATGGCCTTCCCTTGCCTTGGTAGACGGCGTGAATATGGGCTCGGGAAGCCTGTCGGCCTGTTTCATTCCCGGCGGAAGCTTTACTCCGCTTATCTCTCCGGTGGCCATGTAATCCTTGAGCCCGGAGCCTTCAAGATAGCCTCTTACGATACATTCAGCTTCGACCATCTCCACTCTTTTAACGAGCATGGACCTTCCTTCAAGCTGTTCCCTGAATTTTGACAGTCCCATGGGGTATTCCGATACGTCGGTGGTCACCACATGGTTCCCGATGATATCCTTGCAGTAGTTGAACCAGAACTCGGATATGCCGTTCAGCACACGGCCCTTGTCCGGGATCAGGTCGTCGAAAACCACGTCAAAGGCCGAGATCCTGTCGGTGACGATCATAAGGAGCATATCCTTCCCGACCTCGTATACATCCCTCACTTTTCCCTTTACAAAGACAGGCAGATCAATGAAATTGGTATCCCTGATGAGCATACGATTTTTCCTCCGATGTATTTTCTTCATTTTATGGTACTTATAACGAGCCTTTGGTGGAAAGGACCCCTTTTATGGACGGGTCTATGGTGACCGCTTCCTTAAGCGCCCTCGCAAAGGCTTTGAAAACCGCTTCTATAATATGGTGGTTGTTTTTGCCGTGTATCAGCTTTATATGCAGCGTCATGCCCGCATTCACGGAAAGGGCCCGGAAAAATTCCTCGAACATCTCGGTTTCCATCTCGCCGATCTTGTCAGTGGTGAAGGGAACTTCAAAATGGAGGTATGGCCGGTTGGACAGGTCAAGGCTCACGAGGGCCAGGGATTCGTCCATGGGAACTATGCTGGTGCCGAACCTTTTTATGGACTCGCGCTTTCCAAGGGCTTCGTTTATCGCTTTCCCGAGCACGATACCGATGTCCTCGGCGGTATGATGCCCGTCAACGAAAAGGTCTCCCTTGCAGGCAAGCTCCAGGTCGAAACGCCCGTGCCCGGAAAACAGGCACAGCATGTGGTCCAGGAACCCCAATCCCGTTGATATGGAGTTCTCCCCCTGCCCGTCCAGGTTCAGCTTCAGGGAGATATCGGTCTCCTTTGTTTTCCTTGATATTTCAGCGATCCTCATAAACCAACCATTCCCTTCCCGGTTATTGTCTCCTCCGCCCATGATGTCATGTCCGCTTTGCTCATGACAAAATAATTATATTATACTGCAGCACTTTCTTCCATTATCCTTTTAATTATATCGGCAACCCTGTCCATGTCCTCGTCGGTGCCCACGGTAATCCTCAGCCAGTCCGATATCCTGCCGCCATTGAAATTCCTTACCAGGACGCCGTTGTCACGAAGCTTCTTCTGGGCTTCCGGCCCCGGTGTCCCCGGAATCCTGACGAACAGGAAATTGGTTTTCGTGTCGGTAACTTCCGCGCCCATCTCAACCAATCTCTGTTTTATTCTCTCCCGGGTGTTTATTATCTTTTTCCTCGTTATGTCAAAATACTCCCTGTCCTCAAAGGCAGCCTGGCCCGCAATCTGGGCAATGGCATCCAGCGGGTACGAGTTGAAGGAATCCTTGACCTTCACAAGCCCGTCAAGCAATTCCCTGCACCCAATAGCCAGCCCGATCCTCTGTCCGGCCAAAGCCCGGGATTTTGAAAGGGTCTGGACGATCAGCAGGTTGTCGTACCTCTGGGTAAGGGGCACGCAGGACTGGCCGCCAAAGTCTATATATGCCTCGTCAACGACTATCAGGGTATTCGGACGGCTTTTTACAAGCTCTTCAATGACCGCGGGCTCAAGATAAAGCCCCGTGGGTGCGTTGGGATTGGCAAAAACGATACCCTTTAAGTCTTCGGGATAATCGGCAAAGTCAATGGAAAAATCGTCTTTCACGGGCACCTGGATATACGGTATCTCGTAGAGGGCGCAGTAGACCGGGTAGAAGCTGTAGGTCACATCGGGAAAACCTATCTTTGTACCGCTGTCGAAAAAGGTCTTGAATAAAAGTGCCAGGATCTCGTCCGAGCCGTTGCCGGCAAAGACGCTTTCCTGGGGGATGTTGTAAAACTCTGAAACTGCTTTCTTTATAAACGCCCCTTCGCTGTTGGGATAAAGGCGCAAAAGTTCCGGGTTATATTCCTTTATCCTCTTTATGACCAGGGGCGAAGGCGGATAAGGGTTCTCATTGGTATTCAGCTTTATAAACTCCATGTTCTGAGGCTGCTCCCCTGCCGTATAGGGAACCAGCCTTCTTGTATTCTCATTCCAGAAACGGCTCATTTTTTACCCTCCATTTCAGTCCTTATGCGGATGGCATTCCCGTGGGCGGTGAGCCCTTCCGCATCCGCAAAGGCCGCCACATCTGCCGCTGCCAGGTCAAAGGCTTTCCTGCTGTAGGAAATGACGCTCTGGCGCTTCACAAAGTCATATACTCCGAGGGGCGAGAAGAACCTGGCCGTGCCCGACGTGGGAAGGGTATGGTTCGAACCGGCATAGTAATCGCCAACGGGTTCAGGCGAATAGCTGCCAAGGAAGATCGCTCCGGCGTTCCTTATATCATCAAGGAGCGAGAATGGGTCCTTCGTGCATACTTCAAGGTGCTCGGGAGCGATGGCGTTGGATATCTCTATCGCTTCATCCATATTGCCTGCAATTATTATGGCCCCGTAATCCTCTATGGATTTCGAAGCTATTTCCGCCCTCTCAAGCCTGCCAAGCTGGATCTTTACTTCTTCCGCCACCTTGTATGCCAGCTCTTTCGATACGGTTACCAGTATGCTGGATGCCAGCCTGTCATGCTCGGCCTGGGATAGAAGGTCGGCGGCAACATAGGCGGGATTCGCGGATTCATCGGCAATAACCAGTATCTCGCTGGGGCCCGCTATCATATCAATGCCGCAAACGCCAAAGACCTGTTTCTTGGCTGTAGCCACATATATATTGCCCGGCCCCACTATCTTATCGACCCTGGGAACCGTTTCGGTGCCGTATGCCATTGCGGCTATGGCCTGCGCTCCGCCTATCTTGAATGCCCGGTCGACCCCCGCAAACCTGGCGCAGGCAAGAACGAGGGGATTCATTTTTCCGTCCTTCCCGGGCGGCGAGCACAGGATTACTTCCTTAACTCCCGCTATTTTTGCGGGGATTACATCCATGAGGACCGTTGAAGGCAGAGGCGCGCTTCCCGCAGGGGCATAAACTCCCACCTTCGACAGGGGCACTACCTTCTGGCCAAGGACGATTCCGTTTTCCTTTGTGAAAAACCAGGAGTTTTCACGCTGTTTTTCGTGGTATGCCCTGATGTTTTCAGCAGCCCTGAGGATCACTTCTATAAGGCCCTCGTCCACCGAGGAAATGGCCTCGTCCAATTCTTCGGCCGTTATTTCAAGGGATTCCAGCTTTACGCCGTCAAACCTTTCGGTATATTCAAGCAGCGCTTCGTCGCCGTGCTCCATTACATCCCTTATTATGCCGGATACGGTGTCATCCACGTTTTTCTGCCCTTCAAGGCTCCTTTTCTTCAACGATTCAAACAACCCGGCCAGATCGTCTTTGCCGCATTCATATATTTTCATTATCGATCCCTCGCTTTATCCTCAAAGCTGTTTCCTGATATCCTCTATAAGCTTTGTTATGCGCTGGTTTTCCATTTTCATGCTGACCCTGTTCACCACCAGCCTGGCGCTGACGTCGCAGATGGTGTCCAATACTACCAGGCCGTTTTCTTTCAGGGTCCGGCCGGTTTCCACCAGGTCCACGATTACCTCCGAAAGACCCACCAGCGGCGCCAGCTCGATGGATCCGCTTAGTTTTATGATCTCGACAGATTCCCTTCTTTTATGCCGGAAATACATGCGCGCGACTTCGGGATATTTTGTCGCGACGCGAGTTATGGATACCGAGTCCATCTTCCCTTCAAGCTCTCTGGGTCCGGCCACGCACATCCTGCATTTGGCGAATCCGAGATCCAGCACCTCGTAAAGGTCCCTGCCCTCTTCGAGCAGTGTATCCTTCCCCACAATTCCTATATCGGCCGCGCCGTATTCCACATATACCGGCACGTCCGCGGGCTTGGCAAGAAAGAACCTGATCTTGTTCTTTTCGTCGGAAAGGATGAGCTTTCTTGAGTTTTCCTTAAGCTCGGAGCAGTCTATCCCCGCTCCTTCAAGAAGGTCTATACTCAGTTCGGTGAGCCGCCCTTTCGATAAGGCAATGGTTATGTATCTCATAGTGTTATCTCCTTTTTCGTACCGTCGGCATTAATGTGCACGATCCTGCACAGTCCTTTGGACCTGGCATATTCCACGCATTTATCGGTTCCTTTTCTTATTATGTCCAGTTCGGCCGGGATACCCTGCGCTTTAAGTTCCCTGCAGTATTCCCCGGCAAGCTTCCTGGCGCTGTCATCATATGTCACCAGTACCCCTTCCCGCTTTTCGGGGACCAGTCTCTTCTGCCTTTCCAGGGCCATCAGCACCATATTTACTCCCAGTGAAAATCCCGTCGCTTCCAGGTCCCTGCCGAACAGGGCCACCAGCCTGTCATAACGGCCCCCGCTCAAAACCGGGAAGCCCACTCCATGGGTATAGCCCCTGAAAACTATCCCTGTATAATAATTAAGGCTCTGCACCATTCCAAGATCTATCGAAACGTATTCCGACAGGTTCCTGTCCTCAAGGATCTCCAGCACTTCTTTTATATTCTGAAGGGCGCTTGCCGCACGTTTCCCTATATCATCATAATTTATTCTCTGCAGTATTTCCCTGGATCCAAACAGCCTGGGCAGGTCCAGTATGATTTTCTTTATCGTGCTTTTTACCCTGTACCTGTCCATGACCTGCTCAATGCCAACCAGGTTCTTCTGGTCTATGAACTCCCGGACCTCTTCTATAGCGTTCTCATCAAGTCCTGACTCTTCCATCAGCCCCTTGAAAAAGCCCACCTGGCCAATATCGATCTTGAAATCCTCGATCCCGGTCGCCTTCAAAGATTCAATAGCCATGGCGATTATCTCAGCGTCGGCATCAGGAGAATTAACGCCCAGAAGTTCGCAGCCGGCCTGGGTAAACTCGTTCTGCCTTCCTCCGCCCAGTTCGTCAAAGCTGAATGTATTTCCAATGTAGCAGCATTTGATGGGGAATACTTCATCCTTCAGCTTTGTGGCCGCAATACGGGCAACAGGTATGGTTATATCAGGCCTTAAAGCGAGAAGGCGGCCCTTGGAGTCGCAGAACTTATACATGCTCTCCTGTTTAATAAGGCCGTTTTCGAAAACGTCACAGAACTCAATGGTCGGAGTCTCGATCTCCCTGTACCCATTGAGCCTGAACGTCTCCCTTATCCTTTCCTCCAGCAGCCTCTTCTGCCAGCAGGATTCGAACAGTATATCCTGTACTCCTTCCGGTGTATAAATGCTCCATTTCTTCATGACTTACCCCGCTTATCATTTACTTTAATACTTTATTACATTAACGCGTTATCGTAAGAAAGAACGCTTCCTTTATTCTATACCCCTTACTTAACCGTGTCAAGTGAAATGTAATAAGCTTACTTTATTTTACTATACTACTCTTGGTAAAAAATTGATATTTATCGCTATAATATGATATAATAATTTATGAACACACATAATCATTATCCGCTTTTAATATCATTATCATAAAAGTAGACATTCAAAGCCACATAATTTGATATTCTTTTTAGATTCTACTTTAACCCCCTGTGTCTCATTTATGTAATAATGCCACCGGTGCCAGTGTAAACTCCTTCGTCGACGTAAGTTTGGCCATAGACTCCAGGCTAAAATAGCGGCGTCCTACCTGCCATTCATCGTTTTGTTCCATAAGCATAGCACCTACAAGGCGGATAACTGCTTCACGATTAGGGAATATGCATACAACATCCGTCCGGCGGCGAATCTCACGATTAAGTCTCTCCAAAGGGTTTGTGGAGTGAATCTGTGCCCAGTGTTCACGCGGAAAAGCCATATACGCAAGAATGTCATCCTCGGCTTCTTCAAGTATTGCCATTGCTTTTGGAAAACGGTTCTTAAGTTCATCTACCACATGTCTCAATTGTTCCCTGGCCGATGCCTGGTCATTTTGGGCAAAAATCGTTCGGATGATTGAAGATACCATTCCCTGATAATTCTTAGGTACTTGGCTTAACACGTTCCTCATAAAATGTACCCGGCATCTTTGCCATGCACTTCCCGTCAATATCTTCTTTATCGCACCTTTCAACCCTTCATGGGCATCACTAATGACCAGCTTGACCCCTTTTAACCCCCTTGCCACAAGCCCTCTTAAAAAATCTTCCCAAAAGGCTTCATCTTCACTCATCCCTACATCAAAACCCAGAATTTCCCGTTCCCCTGACTGATTAACACCCATCGCTATTACAAGCGCCATACTGCATACCCTCCCACCTTCACGAACCTTGGGGAAAGTTGCGTCCAGCCAAAGGTATGGATATTCTCCCCCCAGCCTCCGGTCTTTGAATCCTTCCACAAATTCATCCAGTTGTTTACTGATCCTTGAGACCTCACTCTTGTCCATACCTTTCATCCCGAGGGCTTCTACCAGCTCATCCACTTTCCTGGTGCTGACTCCATGGACATATGCCTCCTGAACCACATTCAGCAGGGCTTTCTCTGACATCTTCCTGGGTTCTAAAAGACTTGGAAAATAGCTACCATGCCGTAGCTTGGGAATGCTTAACTGCAATGTACCCAGCCGGGTGTCCCAATCCCTTTGCCGATATCCATTACGGTAATTGCTCCGATTCTCGCTCCGTTCATATTTTTCGGCACCAATAATAGATGTTACTTCAGCATCCATTAGCGCATTTATGAGCATAGTTAAGGCTTCCTTTAAAAAATCTTTATCTTTTTCAACCACATACTTGCTAAGTTGCTCTAAAAGTGCCATCCTATTATTAGGAACCACGATATGACCTCCTCTACTTTTTCTTTTTTTGGTTTCTTAGTTAAAGTAGAAATCATATCGTGGTTTTTGTCAATTATTCTACACGATTTTTACACCACTACTTGAGACTATAACTCATTTTTTACCACCCACTGGTTTTGACGTAAAAATGAGCTTCCTGTTCCATTGTGCAAACCTTCTTACTCATAACAACCATTTTACACATATTTTGAACGTAAAAAAACGCCAAAGGTATTTAAACCCGTGACGTGTGTGTGTCTGAAAAATTAACTTTATAATTGTAAACTCAAATACAAACAGACAATGAGCAGATATCAGAAAATATTATTTTTGTTTGGCTTTTACTTTTTTATAAATAGTGATGATGAAAGACATTATGCCAAAAACTGTTAAAAACAAATATATCGATAAAGGAAAATACCATTGCACAAACTCTTTTCCGGCATCCGGATTGCCGTGTGCTTTTTGAATGTAACAAAACAGGATCATTGATATGAGAGAAAGCACGGGAACAATGCAGCTCAAAACAATTTTAGTTTTTTCCCATTTTGAAATATATGATGTCAATAATACTAAAAAGAGTATTCCGGTCAACAGGCTTAATTCAAAAGTAAATAAAATCATAAAAGATTTCCCCTTAATTTATGATCAATATAATAATATATTGTTTCACATAATTTTACAACTATGATATGAACATGCATTTTTATTTTACTATTCTTTTGCGACAAAGTTTGCCCGTTTGCACAAAAAAACCGCCAAAGGTCAATAGCCAATGACGGTTTTTAATCTCGAAAGAAAACTTTGCAGGTTTGAAAAAACCCGGGTATAAATTATCAGAGATATTACCTCTTGCTGAACTGAGGCGCCCTTCTTGCCTTCTTGAGACCGTACTTCTTTCTTTCTTTCATCCTCGGGTCTCTTGTCAGGAAACCTGCCTTTTTCAATGCAGGTCTGAATTCTTCGTCAGCCTTGACGAGCGC